>Ga0209748_1000968_pt1 | contig 14485 bp, 7 predicted proteins | sample BarGraIncu00421A_FD_185490 | JGI IMG/M metagenome (GOLD analysis project Ga0209748, IMG submission 185490) | Arctic peat soil microbial communities from Barrow, Alaska - Barrow Graham LP Incubations 004-21A (SPAdes) (version 2) | ecosystem: Environmental > Terrestrial > Soil > Wetlands > Peat... | reverse complement strand
AAGTTAAATTTAATCGTAATTTTTGCTATTTTGCTGACCTTGTCTGCATGTTCAAAAAAGCCTTTAAAAGCTGAAAACTTATCAAAATATGTTAATCCGTTTATTGGAACGTCCGAAAAATCGAACGGAAATACCATTCCCGGAGCAGCCGCCCCTTTTGGAATGGTACAACTCACACCTGCAACAAATAAATTTAACGATATTTCTAATACTTATACCTGGGATAAGGACTCTATCACCGGCTTTGTTTCAACAATACTGTCGGGTACCGGAGGTGCTTGTTTCGGCGATGGACTGTTTATGCCCTGGTACGGTAAAATCAGCAAATCTCCCGGAACCAATTGGTATAGTTACAGTTCAAAGTTTTCTCATGAAAACGAAACAGCGAAACCCGGCTATTATAGCGTAATGCTCCATAACGGGAAATTGAAAACCGAATTGTCGGCAACCACACGCTCTGGCATGGCCATGTTTACCGCTACCGATACAGGCGAAGTGAACATCCTTATTAACCCTAGCATCGATAAGAATCAGCGTGTTTTTGAATCATCAATAGAACTGAAAGACAACGACAAAGTATTTGGTTCAACCCAAAGCGGGCATTTCTGGAACGATAAAAGTGAATACACCGTTTATTTTGTGATGGTTTTCGACCGCCCATTTTCAGGTTTTGGCACCTGGAATGAAAATGAAATCACTAAAGGAGCGAACAAAACTTCGGGCAAAAACTCAGGCGCCTACGTGTCGTTCACCAATGCCAAAGACAAGCCGGTAAAGTTCAAAATCGGCATTTCGTATGTAAGCCAGCAAAATGCGTTGGCTAATTTAATGGCCGAAAATCCGGGCTGGGATTTTGAAGATATAATAAATTCTACTGAAAATCAATGGAATACCCTTTTAAATCGGGTTAAGGTTAAAGGAAACGACGAAAAACGATTGACCACCTTTTATACTGCATTATACCACACCTTTTATCAACCTTCGGTTTTTAGCGATGTGAATGGTGATTACATCGGGTTCGACAATAAAATTCATAACACCAGAAAGAAATATATCCATTATACGAATTTTTCAGGATGGGATGTGTACCGCAACCAAATCCCGCTGATGGCCATGATTGTGCCCGAGGTGACCAATGATTTTGCAATTTCAATGGTAAACAATGCCAATCAGGTGGGGGCTTTTCCGAAATGGTCGGTTGCCAACGATGAATCGGGTGTGATGATCGGAGATCCGGCAACAGCCGCTTTAGCTTCAATTTATGCTTTTGGGGTTCGAGATTTCGATTATAAAAAGGCTTATGAATATATGTTGAAAGCCGCCACCGTTCCGGGTGTTTTTTGCAATAAATTCGAAGTGCGCCCAAACCTCAAACAATACCTAGAGTTGGGATATATTCCTGAAGACAATCATAAAGACCGAAGCTCGGTGTCCATGTCACAGGAATACTGTATTGCTGATTATGCCCTGTCGCAAATGGCATCTGACCTTGGCGATCAACAAAATGCCGAAAAGCTGTTGAAGCAATCCCAATTATGGACAAGGTATTACAACAAAGAAAAAGGTTATTTATGGCCCGTGATGACAGATGGCAGTTTTATGAAAAATTTCAATCCACATGCACCATCGTATTCAGAAGAAATAGGATTTTGTGAAGAAAATGCGGATACCTATTTATGGATGATTCCCCACGATTATAAGAGGCTTTTTGAATTGATGGGAGGAACCGATACTGTAATAAAAAGGCTTGATGCCCATGATTACCAGGATTTGCAAAATGAGCCTGCCTATATGACTCCCTGGGTCTATAATTACACAGGCACCCCTTATAAAACACAGAAAACCGTTCGGGATATTTTGCTCCGTCTATACACTTCGGATAAGAACGGTCTTCCTGGTAACGACGATCTTGGACAAATGTCTGCCTGGTGTGCCAGCTCCTGTATGGGATTGTTTCCTGCCATTCCAGGGACTGACTTGATGCTTATTTCAAGTCCACTGTTTCCTTCAATAACAATTGATAATGGACGGGACAAAAAAATTGTTATTGAAGCTCCAAACGCTTCCGATACCAACCTTTACATTGCAGGCGTTACCCTAGATGGCGTGAAATATGACAAACCATGGATAAGTTGGAGCAAACTTAAAAATGGCTCGAAAGTAAAGTTTATTTTACAATCAACACCCGATAAAAACTGGGGTAGCAAACCTGAAAATGCCTCGCCATCGTTTGAATCGCTTAAAAAATGATGAACCAATTAACCAAATGTAAAAATGAAAACTAAATCTTTTTTTCTTTCAATTTTGATATTAAGCATATTGTCTCTTCAATCTGAGGCACAAACGTTAACTTTAAAATTATGGGAGAGCAACATCCCTGGTGCAATTAAATCTGCCGATTATAAAGATAAAACCATACCAGAGATTTATGTCTATCTGCCCAAAAGTGAAAAGGCCAACGGTACTGCAGTTTTAATATGTCCGGGCGGCGGATATGGTGGCATTGCTATCGACCACGAAGGCAAAGCCATTGCTCTGTGGTTAAATGAACAGGGTATTGCCGGTATTGTATTAGAATACCGATTGCCTTCCGATAAAATAATGAAAGACAAAAAAGTAGGGCCATTACAAGATGTTCAGGAAGGTATGCGTGTAATCAGACGCAACGCAAAAAAGTGGAACATAAACCCAAACAAGGTAGGGGTGATAGGTTTTTCTGCAGGAGGTCATTTGGCATCAACCTTGTCAACACATTACAACGAAAAAGTGTACCAGGTTGCTGACACAGTTAGCGCAAGACCTACCTTTTCAATACTCATTTATCCGGTAATATCGTTTGAGAGCAATTTAACCCACATGGGGTCAAGAGAAAATCTGATAGGCCAAAATCAGAACCAGGAACTGATAAAACATTTTTCAAACGATCAACAAATTACTGCGGACACTCCTCCGGCTTTTTTGATCAATTCGGTTGATGACACTGCAGTCCCATTTATGAACAGTGTAAATTATTTTATGGGTTTGCAGAAATTTAATATTCCTGCCGAACTACATCTATATCAGAAAGGTGGCCATGGTTATGGAATGGGGCAAAACCTGGAAACTGCCTCTACCTGGCCCGGTACGTGTTTGCTATGGCTCAAAGCAAATGGCTGGTTGTAAAAATGACTATTTCATAAAGCATATAAACTATTATGAAAATATGTTTCCATCTATGAAAAATTAAATTTTAAAAAAATAATTATAACTATAAATAAAGCAAAAATGAAAAAAACTTATTTGTTTTTTTTAATCTTAATATTTTTCTTTATTAACCAAAAGAAAGATGCATTTGCTGACACAAATTCAGTTCAAAAAGAACATCTCATTGCAATTGGAAAAACCTTTCTTCCTAATCAGGTACCCTATCTAAATATACGCGAAAATTATACGGTAGGGAACGGAATAATTTGTGCATCAGGTAGTGGCAATGGTCAATGGAATTTTATAGCAGGCCCTGATTATACTTGTCCGAATTTTATCAAGAACGAAAAAATTTCTATTATCGTAGACGGTGTGGAGAAAGAATTAATCTTCGACATGTTCAGGGCTCGGGAAACCGGCTCATTTTATGGAACCGTTCTAATTGAAGATTTAAAAATAACACTGCTGGACTATACTGTACCTGGGTTGTCAATCGTATCGCGTATTGTGCTGGTTGATAACAAATCTATTTCTAAAAAACACTCAGTTCAATTAAAGGCATATATTACGACTTTGGTTGGCAACGGCAGAAAGGACGATATAATTAAAGCGGCAAACGGCAGTTCAAGCGCGGTTTCAATTTCCGTTGACACTACACTCTTTTGTATGTTTGGCGACCAAAGTAACTGGGTTAGAAATTCGGCAAACAGGTATTTAACCACATCGTGGAGCGATGGGCAATCGGATGTTAAAAAAGTAGGTGAGAGTTATCAGGTAATATCAATCCAAAAGGATGTATCATCAAATAAAACTGAATACTTTAATTTATGTCATTACGCTCACTTTAAGGATAAACCAGAAAGCGATTATTTACAAGCTATCCAGAAACGGAATGGTATTTCAGATGCCGAACAAAATATATTGAAATGGAAACAGTGGTACCGAAATGTGCCTGAAAGCTACAAACTGGATAAAATAAAAGATCAACGCGCCAGAGATATAGTTGAAGGAGGATTATATGTTATAAAAACGAATCAGACAAAGGACGGGGGAATTGTTGCCAACGAAGCAACCTATAACCTGTCATGGACACGCGATGCTTATTGTGGTCTAAGGACAATGCTGGCTTGCGGCCATTTCGACGAATTAAAACAATTTATTAAATTTATGGATGGTATTTATGCCGCCTATAAATTCATCCCTAATGCTGTGTCTTGTGGCAGTAATACTTTTGCCCTGTACAATGGCAACTTCGAAAACAATCCCGGACGTGAGAACGGACAATTAAGCCCATGCCCCGAAGCCAACACTGCTCCAGAAACTCCCGCATTATTGGTTCTGGTAGCCCGGGATTATTATCATGCAACTAAAGATGCTAAAAACATTATTGATTCAGAAAAGGCAATAAGATATTCAATAGATATTCAATTGAATGAGGCCATTCGTAATAATTATAAATTGGAATTTTCAGGCGATGAAACAGAGCTTTGTGGAGCTGTTGCAACAGATAAAGCCGGATTTGACAGGCATTTAAATAAACTTTGGTCAATGTCATCCATAGTGCTTTGCTGTGCTTCACTGGATTTTTATACCGAATATCTTGCATTAAGAAATGAAAATGCCTCGAATTATAAGAATTCAATCGACGGGAAAACCCTTGATTTAACACTTGAATTGCAAAAATTAACTGATGCCCTTGACAAGGATTTCTGGAGAACTGACCTATCAGAATATCCTGATGGATTCTATGATTGGTGCAGAATTAAGCAAGGAAACAGTTTCCCTCCCGGGAGAATCGTGAATTTTTCACTTTTTCCAATCTATTATAAAATGAAATCCAAATACCCGGAACGCTTTAAAGCCACCATTGTTGCCATGAAAAGCCATTTCGATGCTTCAAACAAAAAAATGTCCCTGGTTCCTAATGTTGGTGAAGGAGACTATTTAGGACATGATTTAGGTTATTTGCTCTGGAGTTTGATTGAAATAGATGACAAACAAAAAAATGTGGTGTATGACGCTCTCGTAAACGGTTCCAGTGTCCAGTGTTGGGGGTCGTACAACGAGGCCTACGATCCTGATGGGAAACCTAATGGTAACAATCTTCGAACATTTGAAACCGGAGTTAACATTGATGCTATTGCTAAATATTGGAAACTTGGAAAAAAGGGAAAATAAGATATGCAAATCATTACATACATATATGGCTTATGTATATCAGTTTCATATTTTGAAAAACTTTTAATTTTAGTAATGACTATATATCCAGTCTAGTAAACGTGGAATTAAATTAATTTATTAAGTATATACTCATGACCACAAAAAGTTCAAAATCATCTTATGCGCCAAAGGATTTCAGGGTTCCAGTAATACTACTTCCGGAAACCTTTTTGCTTGGTTCGCACATTTGCCGTGTTCCCATGCCCGAAATGGGTGAGATGCTCGCAGATATTGAAAACCTTAAAAAGCATGGTTATAACCTGATCAAGATACAGACCCACTGGGCGATAGACGAACCGTTAGAAGGTAAATATGAATTTTGGCGTTACGATGCGCTGCTTCAAAAGACCAAAGAATTGGGAATGTATGTTTACATGGGCTTTACCCTGGAACAGGCTCCCGCCTGGTTATATGAAGATCATCCCGATTGCCGCATGGTTGGAAAAGATGGTCTGCCCATTAAATACGAAACGCAATGGACACTTCCTGCTGATGGCAAGCCAGGACCTTGCTACGATCACCCGGTTGCCATGGAAAAACAATTAAAATACATCACCGAATTTGTAAAATACTTCAGCAAATTCGAGAATATTCTGGTTTGGAATACCTGGCAGGAAATTGCCTACTGGTCAGAACTAATCATTGGCAAAGAAACCTGCTACTGCAACCATACCTTAGAACACTTCAGGGAATGGCTCAAAGAAATTTATGGCAACCTTGATAACCTCAACAATTTATGGGGTTCAAATTTTGGTGACTGGAAACATGTAACGCCACGCCGTGAGTTCCCTATAGGACTAGGAGTTGACAAGGATTTTAAGTTTTTCATGGAAAACGTTTATATTGCTAATGTACTCCAAACCCGCTACATGGCTATTAAAGAAGCCGACCCTTTCAAGCGGAACGTTTTCGCGCACAAAGCTTATCCTGTGATTGGATCCGGGCAGGACTGGACTTACGCGCGTTGCCAGGATTTTATGGGAACCTCGAATTATCCGGCTTGGTCGTGCTTCCACGAGTGGGACGACAACCACCAGAGCCGTGTTTATCCACCGCAAAAATACCCTTCGCTTTATACCGAAATCTGGAGTAACCTCTCCATGAGCATCGATTATATCCGGTCGTCAAATCCCGATGGTGTACCCATTTGGGGAGCTGAATTTCAGGGTGGACCTGTAATGGGCTGTGGTATCACATCCAGCCGGGAATTTCATAAAGGTCGTGTGCCATCGGGCAAAGATATGACCCGCTGGATGCTTACCTCTGTCGGAGCCGGAGTTACGGCTATTTCCTTCTGGGTTACGCGCGCCGAAGTGATGGCGCAGGAGAACAACGGTTTTAGCCTGCTTGACAGTATGGGTGATACCACCGACCGGTTCGAAGCTACCTCGAACGTGGGAAAGGCATTGCATAGGTACCCCGATCTTTTTGCACTGCCTTCCAAACCAAAAGCCAATGTGGCCATTGTGGTAAACGAGGAAAATTACCAGTACTGCAAATCATTTTCCAATACCGACCGTCACCTGGTGTTTAGCACCCGTGGATGGTACCACCTGTTATGGAAAAATGGCTATCCCGTTGACTTTGTGAGTATTTGCGATATTACTATTGAAACATCAGCACAATACCAGGCGCTTATCATGCCTTTCCCATTATCACTTTCTAATGAGCAATCTTTAACCTTAAAAGCCTACGTTGAAAGTGGGGGTAATTTGATTTGCGAAGGAGCAGCCGGACGGATGAACGAAAATGGAATGGCAGTCAGAGGCGAACTTTCGCCCATTATCGCCGAAATGGCCGGAGTAAAACATAAAGATTTTACGATGGTGCGTGAACCAAACGGAGGCCGACGCTGGACTCCCGAAGAACGCACCTGGGGCGAATTCCTTGATACAACAAGAATGACCGGAAAAGGTGAATTCGAAGGCCTGGAAATGCTGGCAAACTTCTATCTCGAAACCTTTACCTGCACCACCGGAAAACCAGTTTTCATGGCCGGAAACGATGTTTGTGGTACAGTAAACGACGTTGGTAAGGGGACATTCTATCTGATAGGCTCATTTATCGGTCATAACGGAACGGCCTATTTCGAGCCATCGATGCTCACTATTGTTGAAAAGCTTATGCAGCAATGTGGCGTGCAAACCCAGAAAATAGGTGAGTTGCTCGTACAAAAGCGAATTGGAAAAAACAAAGAAGCATGGATCATTACAAATCCAACTGAAAATGATGTAATTGAAATTTTTGATATCAGCACAATGAAAAACCTTGAAACCCTCCTTGGCGAAAAGGTTATAATTTCAGATGTAAACGGGAAAATGGCAATCAAGAGTCTGGATGTTGTGGTGCTGGTATTAGATAAATAAACGGAATTTACGAATGAAATGAGCATGATTTTGAAACTACAAATCGAAATATAAGCGGTAATGAAAACAAAAAGTGCCAACATTAATGTTTTATAATATGAAACATAATATTTTAGTAATCTTTATATTATTTTCCAGTATAGCCCTAAATGCCCAGCATAAGGATGACGATTTCACAACAATTGAAATCAATAAAATAGTCAGGGATTATCCTGACAAATTTGATTTGAGTTCACCCATTAACTCCTATGTATATTTTAAATATTTACTATCGCAAGGGAAGCAAGGATTATACCGATCGGCAAATTCATTTAAAATTCAAAGCTACTTTTTAAAAGAAAATGTCTCTGATGAGATAATAAAGGAAGAAAAACGTGAATCTATACTGGGTATTAAGATTAATGAAATAATTATTTATAAAGATTCCGTTGCTGGAGTGTTAACAGATCCTCCCGCAAAGTCAGGTATTCCCCTACCGATGCAGGTAATTGCTATTCTCAGGTTTGAAGACGGGAAGTGGTTGAATGCTGGTGAAGACTTAGGTGATGATATAAATGATGCCCGATCAAAGTTTAGGAAAAATGCCCAAATGCAATTAGAGATTATTCATCAAATAAGTAAACTAAAAAGCGTATCTAAAGATACGGCCTCTTTTGTTGACTATTTGAGAAAAAACGGTAAAGAACCTGAACAATACATTTTACAATCACTAATTGAACATAAAATTGTTATTTATGGAGAGATTCACAGACGAAAAGCATCCTGGGATCTTATGAAAAGCGTCATAAATAATTCAAAATTTTCAAAAGAGGTCGGAACTATTTTTATGGAATTATCATCAGATAAACAACCTGATTTAGATACGTTTTTCAATAAGAAGATTTTAGAAAAGGAAATGATTTTGGATATATTCCGCGATGTTCAGTTGAATGGATGGTACGATAGAGGAATGTACGAATTTCTTTTGGAGTTATGGACAATCAATAAAAAATTACCCTTTGAAAAAAAGATACGGGCTATAGCTGTCGATGAACCACGTCCGTTTAGAAATTTTAAGACCATTGAAGAAATGGAAGATCATTTCAATCATATCTTGGAAAGAAATGATCAAATGGCTCAAATTGTATTGGAAACCATTAAAAACTCAACAGATAAACGAAACAATCTTTTTATTGTAGGTCTAGCTCACGCTTATAAATCAGTGATTACTGATATGGCAGTTGGCAGCAGGGAAGGAAAAATGAAACCAACTGTGGCATCACAACTTACTGCGGCTCTCTCCAAAGATCAAGTATTTTCTATTTTCCAACATATGCCAATTATAAGTAACAATGGGCAAATATATGGTAAATTAAGAAATGGAATTTTTGATTATGCTTTCTCCACTTATGGAAATAAGTCTGTTGCTTTTAACTTGAAAAATTGTCCTTTTGGAAATGAACCCTTTGATGCACTTAATGAGATAAGTTATAATAAAATGGCAGGCAATTACCAAGATAATTATGATGCCTACATATTCTTTGGCCCTTTAGAAAATGAATCGGGCGAATATTTGTTTGATGATCTTATTACTGAGGATTATTTCAAAGAATTGGATAGACGGGCAAAAATGAATAACACATCTCTGGAAAAATGGTTTGATGTCGACAATGCATCAGTTGAAACGATAAAAAAGAAAATGCAATTCAATCCTAATGAAAAAAGATGGACAGATCTATAAATAATTCACTACAGCTGAACGAGCAATTTAAAAAATTGGGGTTTTATCGGTTATTCAAGGGTTGTCGCTCGCATGATGCCGGTGCAGATGCATAGTTGCAAATGATGAATAACCGCACCGTACCTGAAAAGTATGTGAACTGGATGGAAACTAACTAAATATTTATAAAACAGGCTTTAGTAGGCCTTTAATAATCAAATTAATGATGAACATACCAACGACTTTTATTCAATCTTTTGCCAAATTCCGCTTTAGTCTGAAAGCGTCTATTATTGCTGTTTCTATTTGCAACAGCCTGGTGGCATTCTCCCAGAACTCCGCAAAAGAAAAAATTGACCTCCAATTGTCGGAGTTAAATTCCAAACAGTCCGATCCCAAAAAACTGTTTACCGATGGCAATTACGCCATGTTTATCCACTGGGGAATCTATTCGAACCTTGCTTGCGAGTGGAAAGGAAAAACATATTACGGCATCAGCGAGCATATTCTGGTAAGGGAAAATATACCCGCAAATGAATATATGAAGGAGGCAGGTAATTTTAACCCGGTTAAATTTAATGCGAAAGAAATTGTGCAATTGGCCAAGGATGCCGGTATGAAATACATCATCATCACCAGCAAACATCACGATGGTTTTGCTATGTATCATTCAAATGCGAGTAAGTTCAATATTGTTGATGCATCGCCTTTTGCCCGCGACCCAATGAAGGAATTATCGCTGGCTTGTAAGGAAGCCGGCTTAGGTTTTGGCTTTTATTACTCTCATTTTCAAGACTGGACAACTCCCGGAGGAGGAAATGGGCCAAAAACCGATGCGGCAGGCAAGGAGATAACATTTGACGAATATTTTAAAACCAAATGTTTTCCTCAAGTGAACGAAATAACCACCGAATACGGGCCAATTGAGCTGATTTGGTTCGATACTCCAGGAAGTTTAGATAAAAAATATGCACAACAACTGGTTGACCTGGTACATAAAAATCAGCCCAAAACCTTGGTTTCCGGCCGGGTAGGTTACGATCTTGGCGATTACCAAACATTTGGCGATATGGAAGTTCCTAAGGAAAATATTCCCGGAATGTGGGAATCGGTTGATGTTACCAACGACTCATGGGGATATTCTACTTTCGACCAGAACTGGAAAAGTTCCAAAGAAATTTTGATGAACCTAATCTCAACTGTTGCCCGTGGTGGAACTTACATGATGAACATCGGGCCAAAAGGCGATGGCACTATTCCCCAACAGGCAACCACGGCTTTGCGCTCGTCCGGAGATTGGATTAAACGTTATCCGCAGGTTGTTTATGGCGTTGATGCTTCACCTTGGAAACATATTTTACCCTGGGGCGATGTTACTGTTCGCGACAATAAGTTGTATTTGTCAATATACCAGTGGCCTGCCAATGGTCACTTGTTCCTGCCCGGCCTTGAAACCGAAATTGCCTCGGCCAGTTTACTTCAGGGAAAAGGTACCAAACCAGTAACTTATAGAAAAGTAAATGACTGGCTTGATATTTCTTTACCATGCCAGGCTCCCGAAAAACTGATTTCAGTAGTTGAAATTACCTTAAAAGATAAGCCCAAAGTAACTACTACCATTGGCATTGACCCGTTGGTTGCCACAACTATTCCGGCAAATTTTGCAAAAGTTGAATTGTGTGAAAAAGAGCAAAAGGACTGGATGGAAAAATACGGCGAATGGAAACATGTAATGCAAATCAGTAATTGGAAAGATGGCGCCAAAGCCACCTGGGAGGTGAATGTTCATAACCCCGGCGACTATCTGGTGGAGATGACTTATTCAGGAAAAGGCCGACTGGTTTGGTCGGTTGAAACGGATGAAGGTACAAAAATAAAGAACCAGCAGAATTCGTCTGAAATTTACAATACCATGCCGATCGGATGGCTTCATTTTGACAAACCCGGAAAACACTCATTTTCAGTATCATTGATTGAAGGAAATCAGGAATTGGCAAGTTTAACGGCTATAAAATTTAAACCGATTGAAAATTGATATTTAACCAAATCAAATAACTTAATCTACCAATATAAATGAAAAGAACTCTTTTAATTGCAAGTATCATTGTATCTGTTTGTAGCTGTAAAACACCAGAAAAGGTAGAATGGGTAAGCACTACCAATGATCAGCCATGGGTTAAAAACGCTGAAGTTACTGTAAGCAAATCGGTTATAAAAGATTCGGCTATCAAAATCTTTGTTGATAGCACGAAGCAGGAAATTGATGGGTTTGGCGGTTGCTTTAACGAGTTGGGCTGGCAAGCATTACAAACTCTACCGGAACAAAGCCGACAGGTTGTTTATAAAAATCTTTTTGACACCATTTCAGGCTGTAGGTTCAATATCTACAGGATGCCTATTGGGGCAAATGATTATTCGGTTGATTGGTATAGCTTTAACGAAACGGACGAAGATTATGAAATGAAAAATTTTAGTATCGACCGCGATAAAAAAAGACTCATACCCTACATTAAAATTGCCCAGTCTTATAATCCTGACCTAAAAATATGGGCTTCACCCTGGTGCCCGCCTTCGTGGATGAAAATCAGCCATCATTACGCTTGTTCCACTTATCCGGCGGTAAACGACCTTCCTTTAAATAAACAGGGTGATAATAAAAGGACATTTTTCAGGATGGAACCAAAGGTGTTAGCTGCCTATGCACTTTATTTCGAAAAATTTGTACAAGGATATGAAAAGGAAGGTATAAAAATATCAGAAGTACATGTCCAGAATGAAATAAGAGCCTGTCAGGCTTTTCCATCCTGCGTTTGGAGCGCCAAAGATATTACAACATTCTTAGGCAAATATTTGGGACCTAAGTTTGAAGCCGACCACATCGAATCGCAAATTTGGTTGGGAACGCTGAATTTTAGCGATACAACTTTCATGGATAGTTTATTACTGGACAAAGACGCTGCCAGATATATCAAAGGGGTTGGCTTGCAATGGGGAGGTATTGATATAGTAAACTATGTAAAAAATGACTATCCAGCCCTGAAAATAATGCAAACCGAAACCGAATGTGGTGACGGCTCAAACAACTGGGCAGCCGCCGAACATACCTTCGATCTCATGAAATCATATTTTAAAAATGGCGCAAACGCTTATATGTACTGGAACATGGTGCTTGATGAGACCGGAAATAGCTCATGGAACTGGAAACAAAACGCGATGATCACTATCGAAAAAAAGACAGGTAAAGTTACTTACAATTCGGAGTACTATTTAATGAAGCACCTAAGCTGTTTTGTTGAACCCGGTTCACGGTTTGTCACGGTAAGTAATAGCGAAAACTGCCTTGCATTCCTTAAAAACAATCAATTGGTTATCGTTTATTATAATGCGGAAACTGTTGAGAAACAAACTTCATTTACAGTTAATGAACAATCGTTTACTGTAAGCATGAAGCCAAAATCTTTCAATACGTTCAAGGTTAAAATCTGATTAATCTTATACGAAATCTGATAATAAGAAGCTTGTATAGTTCTAAAAATAACCATTTTAATAATTATTAAATGATGAACAAAATTACCTATAAAGGTTTAATCTTCGCTTTTGCAATTATCGCGATATGCGGATGTTCCACAAAACAACCGTCAGACAATTCTCCTGTGGCAAAGCCTTCCTTAAAAAATACTTGGCAGATGGAAGACCTGCCTATTAATAGCGTGAAGCCATCCGGATGGTTCCGAAAACTGTTGGAAACCCAACGCGATGGGCTCACCATGAACTTCGACAGCATTGGCTACCCCTTTGATACGGAAGCCTGGAAAGTAAAACGGGTATCGAAAATTTGGGAACCTTATGAACAAAATGCTTACTGGATTGATGGTATGACACGTTTAGGATACCTTCTGAATGACCAAAAAGTGATTGATAAAGCCAACAGTTTCATCAATTATGTGATGGCGAATGCGGATAAAGATGGTATCATGGGTCCGGCGTTTTTAAAGAAAACTTATTCTGCAGAGTTGCTCAATTCTTCAGAAGACCCACTTGCAGGATATTACTACGGGCACCAGCGTTGGCCTTATGCTGTGTTGTTTAGGGCGTTTATGGCCGAGTACAATGTAACCGGCGATATGCGGCTGGTCGATGCTATTCACAAACAATTTCTCAACGATAAAGCCGATTACAGTATTTCAAGAGGAATTAACAACCTTGAAATTATGCTTTGGATATACACCATTACCGGTGATATCCGTATGAAAGAATTGGCAATCAAGACATATAACAGTAAAGACAAGGATAGCTACGATTTACCTTATAAGGCAGAACCAATGACTGTGCATGGCCCAATGTATATGGAACATTGCAAATTGGGAGCGATCATGTATCTTTTAACTGGAGAAAAAAGCTACCTGGAATTATCAATAAAAGAGCTGGAAAAGGTGGAACGCGACCACATGCTTATTGATGGTGTTCCCAGTGGTCAGGAAGCAACCGCAGGCAGGGGATTTTTACAGGCACACGAAACTTGTGTTATCGTTGATTATACATGGACTTGCGGTTACTTATTGATGGCAACCGGCGATCCCCGCTGGGCCGACCGTATTGAACGTGCCTGTTTAAATGCCGGTATGGGAGCCATAAAAAAGGATTTTAAAGCGCTTCAGTATTTTTCAAGACCAAACCAGATAGCAGCCACCATTAACTTATGCCCTTCAGAAGGCTTCCTGAAAGGTAGTTATCCTTACAAAACCAAAATGGCATATATCCCTATCGCCGATCAATATTGCTGTTCAGGCAATGTCAACCGGTTGTTCCCAAATTATGCCAACCGGATGTGGATGAAAAAGGAACGTAATGGCAAGCAGTTTGTTTATGCAGCACTTTACGCACCTGGCGATTTCGAAACCAAACTGAAATCTGGTAACTTGAAAATTTCGGAAGAAACGGAGTATCCGTTTTCCGAAAAAATTGTTTTCAAAATTAACGAATCTTCTAATGAACCCATTTCAATTGGTTTTAGAAT
>Ga0209748_1000967_pt1 | contig 14491 bp, 14 predicted proteins | sample BarGraIncu00421A_FD_185490 | JGI IMG/M metagenome (GOLD analysis project Ga0209748, IMG submission 185490) | Arctic peat soil microbial communities from Barrow, Alaska - Barrow Graham LP Incubations 004-21A (SPAdes) (version 2) | ecosystem: Environmental > Terrestrial > Soil > Wetlands > Peat... | reverse complement strand
GTGCGTATCGCACCGCAGGACGCGCCGGTCCCGGCGCAGGTCCGCGCTGCGATACGCACGCAGGGGTTGGGTCGGTAGGTGCGGGAACTCGCACCAGGAGGGCTGCCGGGGTGATGCTGAATCGTGCCGTGCGAGTGTGACCTACGGTGTCCCCGTCGACTTCGGCCAGTGCCGGGCTATCGAGATGGACGCCGATCTCCTTGCCGGGCCATTGGAGCATCGCCGAGTTTCCCTTGCGATGTCGTGTGGCCAGATCGAGGAGAACGACGGTCCAGCCCGTGATTCCGCGGGGGCGCATGAGCAGGGCCTCCAGGACGCCGTCGTCCGGGGCGGCGTGGGTTGCCAAGCCGATATTGCCCATCACGGAGCCGCAGTTGCAGGCCAGGATCATGGCCCTGACGCGCGGTGTTCATGCGACGACCTGGAGCGCGGTCTCGGCCTCGGCGGCGACCGGGGCGTGGTCGGGGCCGACGAGTCGGATGTAGACGTCCTCGAGGGACGCGGCCGCGAGCCCGTACCGTTCGACGGCTCCGATCTGCACCTGGTCCTGCGCCCATCGGACGACGTCGGCGGCCGACTCGGCCGCGACCGTCCCGGCGGCGCGCAGCCGGTCACGGGTCGTCGGGGTCACCGCGGCGGGCCAGCCGATCGCGGTGTCCGGCCCGATCCGGGCGCCGAGGTCGAGCTCGACCGTGAGCGTCCCGCGGGTCGATGCCGCGAGGCCCGCGGGCGTGTCGGCCGCGAGGACCCGGCCGCCGTCGAGGATCACGAGGTGGTCGACGACCCGCTCGGCCTCCCGCACGTTGTGGGTCACGAGCAGCACGCCCGCGCCGTCGTCGGCCAGGTGGCGGATGGCGTCCCACAGGAGGCGCCGGCGCACGGGGTCGACGTCGTTCGTGGGCTCGTCGAGCACCACGAGGCGTCCGGGGACGACGACGGTCATGCAGAACGCCGTGAGTCGCGCCATGCCGCCGGAGATCTTCTGGGACGGGGTGTCCGCCCAGCTGGCGATGTCGAGGGCGTCGACGAGCGCCTGCGTACGGGCGACGACGTCGCGCCGCCGGCCGCCGCGGATGCGCCCGACGAGCTGGATCGCGGTGCGCGGGGTCAGGCCCGTGATCGGCACGTTGGCCTGAGCCTGGATGGAGGTGCGCTGTCGCGCGATGTGCGGGTGTGCGACTGCGTCGATGCCGTCGAGCGTGATCGCGCCGGCGTCGGGCCGCACGAGGCCGACCACCTGGTTGACGAGCGTCGTCTTGCCCGCGCCGTTGTGGCCGAGAAGCCCGACGACCTGGCCCGGCAGGACGTCGAGGTCGATGCCGTCGTTCGCCTGGACCCCGCGGCGGCCCCCGTACCTCTTGCTCAATCCGCGGATGCTGAGCACGGCGCTCGGCTCCATAATTGCCTCCTGTTCGATGTACCGATGAGTACATGACGGACCGTATCAGATACCGCCCGGTATGTAGACGGAGACTCCGGCTCAACGGGCCGGCCATCGACCAGGACACCGGGCGAGTCGGGCCATACCGATCGGTATCCTGCAACGCCTCGATGCGCGCCGGGACGGTATGCTCGGTCCATGGCACACGCTCCCCGGCAGGACGACCGGCGGCCCGACGACGACACGGTCGGCGCGGCCACCCGTGCCATCGCCGACGCCACCGCCACCCTCACCAAGCTGCTCAGCAAGCAGATGGCGAACGTCAGCACAGAAGTCAGCGACGCGATCGCCGCGAGCCTGCGCGACGCCGCACAGGGCCTGGCCGACGCATCCGCAACGGTCGAGCGTAAGTCCGGCGGCTGGCGTGCCGGCGAGCGACGTCGTGCGCGCGTCGACCGCACCCGCGCCGACCTGGTCGCCGCGGCCGGCCGGGTTTTCGCCGCCCAGGGGTTCGAGGGCGCGTCCGTCGGCGACATCGCCGCCGAGGCCGGCTACACCAAAGGCGCGCTCTACGCGCACTTCGGTTCGAAGAGCGACCTCTTCATCGCCCTCGCCCGCGAACGCCTCGACTGCGAACCCCCGGTGAGCGCCACCCCGACACCCGGCGACCTGGCGACCGACCTGTCCGCGGGGCTCACTGCCGCGGGCGCCGACCCCGCGCTGATGCTCACCCTCGAGATCCTTGCGTACGCCGTCCGGCACCCTGAGTCCCGCGCCGAGCTCGGGCCGCTCTTCGACGCGTCGCTGCAGAGGCTCACCGAGCGGGTGCGCGACGACCGGCTGACCCGCGACGGCAACCCCGCACTCGCGTCGAGCGCCACCGAGGCGGCAACGCGCGACGACCTCGACACAGCGCTCGCCCTCCTCGCGGTCGGCAACGTCGCCGCGATATTCGCCCAGATCAGCGAGAACCCGCCCGCCATCTCGTCCGCGGGTTCGCGCCTGATCACGCGGCTCCTCGGACGCTGAACGCGAGCAAGCGGCACCTCTCAACACCCTCCACGCGGGGTTAACAGGCCACCCGTGACGTCGTCATGAAGACCGCCTGGTCGCGCGGAATGACAGTCGGTCATGGTGCAGTCTCGAGGAGTGGTTCCTGCGCGCCCTAGATGGTCGCGTTCTTTGCTGAGCCCGGATCGACCACGCTTCTGCCGGGGATCGCGGCGAGCAGTTCCCTGGTGTACTCGTGCTGGGGATGGTCGAAGAGCTGTTCCGGCGCCCCGCTCTCAACGATCTGGCCGCCGCGCATGACGTGCACTTCGTCGGAGATCATCCTGACCACGGCCAGGTCGTGGCTGATGAACAGGTATGTGAGGCCGATCTCGCGCTGCAGCGACGCGAGCAGTTCGAGGATCTGTGACTGGACGAGCACGTCGAGGGCCGAGACCGCTTCGTCGAGCACGACCAGATCGGGGCGCAGCGCCAGAGCGCGCGCGATAGCGACCCGTTGGCGTTGCCCGCCGGAGAGCTCGTGCGGGTAGCGGTCGGCCAGGGCCTGGGGCAGCGCCACCTGGTCCAGCAGTTCCATCACGCGAAACCTGCGGTTGGCGGTGTCGCCAACCTTGTGGACGACGAGGGGTTCCGCGATCGTTCGGGCGATCGTGTAGCGCGGGTCGAGGGAGGAGTACGGGTTCTGGAAGACCGGCTGTACACGCCGACGGAGTGCGAACAGTTCACGTCCCCGCATCGTCGACAGGTTGGCGCCTTCGAACTGAATGGTCCCCGCCGTGATGGTCTCCAGGCCGAGCAGCATGTTCGCCGTGGTCGACTTGCCTGAGCCGGACTCGCCGACGAGCGAGACGGTGCTGCCCTGACGGATGTCGAACGAGACATCGTCGACCGCGCGGAAACGCCCGGTGGATCGGCCACGCAGCGCGTACTCCTTCACGACGTTCCGTACTGAGACGAGGGGCACTGCCTGTTCGGAGATCCGCTCGCGCGCCGCAGTCCGTACCGGCGCGCGGCTCAGCGACAGCCCGGGGACGGCAGCGATGAGGGACTTCGTGTAGTCGTGTGTCGGGTTCCGCAGCACCTGCTCCGAGAGACCCTGCTCGACAATCTGCCCCTGATACATGACGGCGACCCGGTCCGCGCGCTCCGCAGCCAGCGCGAGGTCGTGGGTGATGAGGAAGACGGCTGTGCCGGACCCCGAGGTGAGGGTCTCCAGCTGGTCGAGGATGCGCCGCTGAACGGTCACGTCCAGTGCGGACGTGGGCTCGTCGGCGATGAGAAGCCGCGGGTTGCAGGACAACCCGATCGCGATGAGGACGCGCTGCCTCATTCCTCCCGAGAACTCGTGGGGGTACTGGGTAGCGCGCCGGACCGGGTCGGGAATGCCGACCAGCTCGAGCAGCTCGTGGACGCGCTGGGTGGTCGCCCGCCCCGTGGTGCGGCCATGGACCTCCAGCGCCTCACCGATCTGGTGGCCGACCCGCATGAGCGGGTTGAGGTTGCTCATGGGGTCCTGCGGCACCAACCCGATCCCTGCCCCGCGCACCGCGACGAGCTGCCGCTCAGTGAGCGTACGGATGTCCCGGCCGTCGAACAGGATGCTGCCGCTGCCTATGACGGCGTTCTCTGGCAGTAGGCCGTTCACCGCAGCGGCGGTGGTGCTCTTGCCGGACCCTGACTCCCCCACGACCGCCACCGTCTCGCCGGCGCCCACGTCGAGGGAGAGGTCGCGGACGGCAGGTACGACCTCGCCGCCGGTCCTGAACCCGATCGACAGGTTGCGGATCGACAGGACGGGGACCTCGGTGGCCGGAGTCGTCACGGTCTGCTCCCTTCGTGCTCTTGGTCATCCGCGAGGCCGAGGCTGCTGAGGGCGGTCGACCACAGCAACGCAGTGGGCAGCGGCTCGGGCGAGACCAGACGGTTCGACAGCATGGCGACCGCTACCCCTGTACCGGGAACGAGACCGATCCCGCAGCCGGTGAACCCTGGGTGCCACAGCATGGTGCGGGGCTCCCCGCCCAGCTGTACGGGCATGGTCCGCCAGCCGAGCGCCTGGCCGGCGTCGGGTCCTTCGGCGAAGATCTGGCTCGTGATGTCAGGCCGCCACAGGTCGTCGCGCTCGCCGGCGCCAGCCAGCGACCGGCCCAGCCGTAGCAGGTCGGCGACGGTCGAGAAGATCCCCGCGTGCCCGCTGACGCCGCCGAATGCGCGGTAGCAGTTGCCGTCGTTCACCTCGCCGACGAGCTCGTACGACCTCCACGCCACGTCCTCTTGTGCGTAGAGCACGGGGTACGGGGACCCCGTACGGATCATCTCCTGCTCGATACCGTCTCCGCTGGCACTCGCGGCAACGTCACCGGTCACGGGTCCGTACCCGGTTTCGGAGAGCCCGATCGGTACGGTAACGAGCTCTGACACGGCGCGATCCAGCGGCATCCCGGTCACCTTCTCGACCACGCGGCCGAGCAGGATGAAGCCGAGATCCGAGTACGCGCGACGGTCGTCGGGCGGGTAGCGCAGGGGGAGCGCAGCGAGGGCGTCGAACGGGTCCGCTCGGTCACCGTCGGGTGTCCGGGCCAGGTACAGCGGTTGCCACTCCCACAGCCCGGCGCGATGCCGCATCAGGGTCGAGACCGTGGTGCCCGGCGCGCAGCCGGTCCCAGGGACGAACCTCTCCACCGGCTCGTCGAGGCGCATGACGCCTAGTGACGCCAAGCGGTGCATCGAGGTCGTCGTGGCGACGACCTTGGAGACCGAGGCCACGTCGAACCGGGTGCTGGGCAGGAGCAGCCGTCCCGCGACGTCCGCCATGCCAGCCGCCTCGACCCGTGTCCCGACGTCGGTCGAGACACCGACCACGACACCCGCCGGGCCCGACGCCAACCCGTGGACGGCACGCGCCGCCCGCCCGACAGCGTCGAGCACATTCTCAGACGTGGCCTGCGTCACACCAATGCCTTCCACAGCTGGATCTCCGGCTCGCCGAACTCGTCCTGGACTCGGGTTACCCCGTCGGGCAGCCAGCCGCAGGCACCGTAGAAGCCGATCGAGGGGGCGTTGTCCGCGAAGACCCACAAGGAGGCGGAGGTCGCCTGAGCCGCCGCGAGGTCGGCGGCGGCCCGATCCAGGAGTCGGCGTCCCAGACCGAGGCCACGCGCATCCGGTGAGACGTACAGGGAGTGGACGAGGCCGGTCGAGCCTGCGAGGGCGTACCTCGTGACCCCGAGCACCACGTCGTCGCGGACTGCGACGACGACGGTCGCCCCCGGTGCGGTCAGGCCGCGGCTCCACAGGTCCGTCGCCGCCTCATCGGTCATATGGTCGACGAGGCTGTCGGGCAGCACTCCGCGGTAGCTCTGTCGCCAGCAGTCGAGGAAGACCGAGACGATCCCCGCGAGATCGTCAGGGCCTGCCTCGCGGAGCTCGACGCTCACGAGCTGGTCCCGTCCATGCGGATCGACCGGATCGCCGCGGCCGGCTCGGGGAGCCGCAACGGTCCCGTACCGGGCGTGATGCTGCCCAGGATGCGCGGCTCGCGTGCTCCCGTACCGCCGGGCCAGATCGCGGGCAGGCCATGCAGCGTGCACCACCCGATCACGGCGAACAGGATCGCTTCTTTGCCGTCCGTCGGTACCGACAGGTCCTCGGTGGTGACGACCTCGACGCCTGGCAGAGCGTTCCGGATACCCAAGACGAGAAGGGGGTTGCGGACGCCGCCCCCCGACATGGCGAGGTAGGTCACGCCGGCCTCGCGGACGGCGTCGGCCACCGTGCGCACGGTGAGCTCGGTCAGGGTCGCCAGCAGGTCGGTCGGCGAGACCTTGTGGCTCAGTCGGGCGACGATGTCGCGGACGTACGACGCGTGGAAGTGCTCTTTGCCTGTGCTCTTGGGGGACGGCAACGCGTAGTACGGGTCGGCGAGGAACGCGTCAAGCAGCGCCGCGTCCACGGTGCCGCTCGCCGCGAGCAGGCCTCCGTCGTCGTAGCCCTGCGGGTTGAGCCGTTCGGTCTGTACGACGGCGTCCATGAGCGCGTTCGAGGGCCCGATGTCGAACGCGTACACGCGGTCGCTCGTGACCACGGTCATGTTGGAGATCCCGCCGAGGTTGAGGGCCGCTGGAACGCCGTCGTGGCTTCCGAGAAGCAGTGCGTCGAGGAACGACGCCAGCGGTGCTCCGTGGCCGCCGACCGTCAGGTCCCGGGCTCGGACGTCGGCGACGACGGGCCGACCGAGTCGCTCGGCGATCCATGCGGGCTGTCCGATCTGCAGGGTTCCCAAGGCGTGGTCGTCGACGACCCAGTGGTAGACGGTCTGGCCGTGGGAGCACGCGGCGTCCACCCCACCTACCCGCTCGGACGCGGCAGACGCCGCGTCGGCGAACGCCTGTCCGATGAGGGTGTCGAGCTGGCACATCTCGGACAACGTCGTAGCCGACGGTGGCAGCGCCGCGACAAGGCGTGCCCGCAGCTGCGCGTCGTACGGCACGGTGTCGCTGTACAGCAAGTGCCCCTGCAGGACGTCGCCGTGCGCCTCCAGATCGACGACCGCCACATCGATGCCATCGTGCGACGTGCCTGAGATCAGACCCATGACTCGCATCAGTGCGCCTCCAGTGCTGTGCGTAGGTTCCCGCCGGCGTCGCGCAGCCGGGCGGCCGCTCTATCGACAGACTCGTGTAGTGCGAGCATCAGTACTGCTACCCGGATGTCGTTCCCCGATGCGTCCAGGGCGGCCGCGGCTTCGTCGCGCGATGCCGAGGAGATCTGCTGGACGATCCGCCGCGCGCGTTCGCGGAGCTTGTGGTTGGTGGCGCGGACATCGATCATCAGGTTCCCGTACGTCTTGCCCATCCTGACCATGGCGATCGTCGAGATCATGTTGAGGACGAGCTTCTGCGCCGTCCCGGACTTCAGCCGGGTCGAGCCGGAGATGATCTCTGGGCCGACAAGCACCTCGATCGGCAGGTCCACCGCGTGGCTGAGGGCTGCCTGGGCGTGGCAGGACAGCCCCACCGTGAGGGCCCCGAGCTGGCGGGCTCGCGCGACTGCGCCGACGACGTAGGGCGTACGACCGCTGGCAGCGATCCCGACTACCGCGTCGAGCACCCCGATACCAGCCGCGTCGATCGCTGCGGCACCGGCGGAGCTGTCGTCCTCGGCCCCCTCAACCGCTGTGATGAGTGCCTGCGGACCTCCCGCGATGATGGCGGAGACCTGTCCCGGTGGCGTGTTGAACGTCGGGGGGCACTCGGACGCGTCGAGCATCCCCAGCCGACCGGCTGTACCGGCACCCACGTACACCAAGCGTCCCCCTGCGGCCATGCGCTGCGAGATCGCCTCGATGGCCGGCACGATCTGGGGCAGTGCCGCGCGTACGGCCTCCGGGACCGTCCGGTCCGCGTCGTTCATGAGGTCTGCCAACCCCGCCACCGAAAGTCTGTCTAGGTTGGCGTAGCGCGGGTCCACTGACTCAGTGAGCAGCGCTGACAGCTCTGCAACGTCGTTGGACTCGTCGGGCATTTGGGGGTTCATCAGGTGCCACGCTTCCTTGGGTCGAACGCGTCCCGCAGGCCATCACCTAAGAGGTTGAGCCCCACGACCAACAGCACGACGACGACGCCGGGCGCGATCATCGTCCACGGCGCTACGTACACGAGTGTCCTGGCTTCGTAGATCATCGACCCCAGGGATGGCGCCGGCGGCGGCGTGCCGAGCCCGAGGAAGCTGAGCGAGGCCTCGGTGAGTACCGCCCAGGAAAGGGAGAGCGAGACCTGGACGATCACGATCGAGGTGATGTTCGGCAATACGTGGCGCAGCATGATCATCAGCCGACTCTGACCGGAGCTGATCGCAGCGCGGACGTACTCGATCCCGCGTAGCGACATCACGGGGCCTCGGGCGACTCGGATGAAGATGGGGACGTACACGATCGCGATGGCGACTGCGACCGTGAACCAGTTGCGCTCCATCACCGAGGCAAGGGACAGCGCGAGCAGCAGCGGCGGGAACGCGAAGAGCACGTTGGTGACGCCGCTGATCACGGCGTCGGGGCCCTTGAGGAAGAAGCCGGCCACGACACCTAACAGGGTGCCCACCAGGGCGGCGGCACCCACGGCGACCAGCGCGATGCGGGCCGTGTTGGCCACCCCCGCGGCCACGCGGGAGAAGACGTCGCGACCAAACTGGTCGGTTCCGAACCAGTGGGCGGCCGTCGGACCCTGCAGCCGGATACCCGGCACCTGAGTGAGTGGGTTGTACCCGAGCAGGCCCACCGCCTGAGCGACAGCCACGATGAGCAGCAGGCACACGACGACGAGGCCGGCCATGCCACTGCGGCTGTGCAGTAGCAGACGCAGCCGCTGCCCTCCACGTGGCGGAGTGTCGACCAGCATTTCGACGGTCATTCGGCACGCACCCTGGGGTCGATGATCCGGTACAGGATGTCGGTCAGCAGGTTCACCACGACGAACAACAAGGCGATGACCAGAACCGTGCTCTGCACGACCGCGTACTCCTTGCCCTGGATGCCTATAAGTACCTGTCGCCCGATGCCGGGAAGGCTGAAGATCTGTTCCACCACGACCGCTCCGCCCAGCAGGTAGCCGAACTGAAGGCCGGTGATCGTGACGATGGGTACGAGCGCGTTGCCGAGGATGTGGCGGACCTGCAGCCGTCGCATGCCCACTCCTTTGGCGCGGGCTGTACGGACGAAGTCCTGCGATCGGACCTCCAACAGTGCGGTCCGCGTGGTCCTCATGATGGGCGCGGCGATGCCGAATCCCAGAGTCAGCGACGGCAGGAGCATCTGCCGGAGGTTGCGCACCGGGTCCTCGGTGAGCGTTGCGTACGCCTCGCCGTTGGGGTTGAAGCCGAACTTGGCCGAGAGGATCGTCAGGAGGGCGCTCGCCAGCAGGAACGACGGGACGCTCAGCCCAGCGAGTCCGATGAGCTGGCCGATCGCGTCTCGAGGGGAGTCGGGCTTCGACGCCGACAGCATGCCGAGCGGGATACCGATGAGGAGCGCGAGAACGATCGACAGGACGGCGAGCTCGAAGGTCACCGGGAGTGCGTTGAGGGTGAGGCTGAGGACGCTGACCTGCGAGCGGGACGAGAAGCCGAGGTTGCCGGTCAGGACGTTCCCGATCCAGGTGAAGAACTGCCCTAGTAGTGGCTTGTCGATGCCGTAGTACGCCTCGAGCGCGGCGCGCTGCTCCGGCGTCAGGGCGGCTGCTTCGGTGCCGAGGCCGGCAGTGATCTGGTTGCCGGGGATCGCGCGCAGCATGATGAAGACGAAGACGGCGACCCCGAGCAGAGTGCCGAGCATGGACAGGATCCGGCGGATCACTCCCCGCCACGGGATGGACATGGTTTCCTCCGGGTCAGATGGTGGATGGCGGCTGCAGGCCCGTCGCGGGGCCCGCAGCCGATCACATCAGCCCAGGGAGGTTGAACGCAGGTACTGCACAGATGCGTTCGCCATGGGGATGTACCCGCTCACCTTCGCCGATGCCGCCGTGTAGGTGTAGCCGGTGAACAGCCAGATCCACGCGGCGTTGGCCTCGAGGTTGTCCGAGATCTTGCTGTACGTAGCCTTGCGGGTCGCCGGGTCGCTGGACTGCCGGCCCGCGGCGAACAGAGAGTCGAGCTCCGGCGAGCTGTAGCCGGCCACCTTGTTGAGGTTGCCCGTGCTGGTGAAGTACCGGCCGTACATGCCGTCCGGATCCGGACGCCCGCCGTTGAGTGCCACTGCGGCGTCGAAGTCGGCCGCAACCCAGCGGTCGACATACGCGTTGGAGGCGAGCACCTCGAGGTCCAAGGTGATCTTCGCGTCGGCCAGTTGCGCCTTGAGGTTCTGGGCCTCGGCGACAGACGTCGCGTACTCGCCCTGGGAGACGATCGTCTTGATCGTGACGCCACCGGACTTGCCGGCCTTCGCCAGGTAGTCAGCAGCCTTCGCAAGGTCGCGTGTCGGGCACGGCCGACTCGCGGGGTCCGACTTGTACGCCGGCGACGTGATCGGGCCGGTCACCTCTCCCTCGCCGAGCGCGGCAGTATCGAGGACCTGCTGACGGTCGATCGCGCACTGCATAGCCAGTCGCACATTGACGTCAGAGAGCACGCCGCGGCTCGCGTTGAGCTGCAGCACGTGGTAGCTCAGCTGTGGCGTCTTGGTCACAGTGAGGGATCCACCTTGTGCTGTCTTCGCGACCAGCGGGTCGTTCAGCACAGCGAGCTGGACGTTGTTCGACTGCATCGCCGACACGATCGAGGTCTCGTCGGGGATGATCCGGAACTCGACTGAGTCGAGCGGCGTCTTGTCACCCCAGTACGCGGTGTTGCGGGCGACGGTGATGGACTGGCTCGGCTTACGCTCCTTGAGCACGAACGGGCCCGTGCCGTTGGGCGTCGTCTTGAGCGCCTCCTCGGTGGCGTTGGACGCCAGGATGGCCATGTTGATCGAGGCGAGGTTGGCCAGCAGCGCGGCATCCGGAGCGCTGAGCTTCAGTGTGACGGTGTTCGCGTCGGTAGCCTCGACGCTGGTGACCGACGCCAAAGACGATGCAGCCACCGCGGCCGTCGTCTTATCCTTGATCTTGTCGAGCGAGAACTTCACGTCCTTGGAGCTGAACGTGCTGCCGTCGGCGAACTTCACGCCCTGACGCAGCTTCATGGTCACCGTGAGGTTGTCGGACGAGTACGTCCACGACTCGGCGAGACCGGGGACCACGTTCAGGTCCTTGTCGAACTCGGTAAGCGTTCCGTACAGGGTCTGAAGGACGTTCACCGCCTGGAACTGGGTGGCCTTCCAGGGGTACAGATTGTCAGGGTCGGTGGTGATGCCGACGACGAGGTTCCCGCCTACCTTGGGTGCGGTGGAGGTGGCGACGCCTCCTGCGGTGGACGAGGAACAGCCGGAGACGGCCATCGCGAACGCGAGGCCGAGACCGATCAAGGAAAGGGAGCCACGCGTCAAGCGTGAGCCTCGAGTCATCCGAACTCCTTACGAACCAGAGCCGTTGTCGTTGGCCCTCGCTGGGCTGGATGTGGACACCGGGTGCTAGGTCGCTAAGTTACATGAAACCCACCGTAGAGGTACTAGACTTACCTCACGTCCGTTACGCAATTGCAATCACGTGAGACGAGGAACTCTCTTGGCGGCATCGGCCACGCGCCCCGACAGCGGACAATCCACCGCTCTGGTCAGCATGCGCGCCCTCCTCCCGAACCTGCGCGCCAGCGAGCGGCGCATCGCGGAGCTCTTCCTCGCGGACCCCGAAGCGTCCGCCGAGCTGCCCATCGCCGAGGTCGCAGAACGCAGCGAGACGTCGACGACCTCCGTGATCCGTCTCTGCAAGCGACTCGGCTACAAGGGCTTTAAGGATCTGCGGAACGACGTCCTGCGCGAGGTCACGAGGGAGTCGTTCGAGACGGCGGGGTTCGCCGGAGTGCCGGGCGATATCGACCGCTCGGACAGCTTGGAGGACATCATCGCCAAGGTCTCGCTCGCCGAGACGCTGTCCATCGCCGACACCACCAAGGTCCTCGACGTCGTCTCCCTGGGGCGCGCAGCGGACGCGGTGGGCGCTGCTGCCCGCATCGACATCTTCGGACTGGGTGCCAGCTCGTTCGTCGGTGAGGATCTTCAGCAGAAGCTGGTACGGATCGGCCGCACGGCGTTGCGCTGGCCGGACGCCCACGCCGCCTGGACCGCTGCAACCACCTTGCGTCCGGGGTATGTGGCCGTGGCCGTGTCCCATTCCGGCGCCACCGTGGACACTCTGTCCTTCCTCGAGCTTGCCCACAACGCCGGGGCAACGACCATCGCGATCACCAACCACAGCAGCTCACCGCTGGCCGAGGCTGCAGACATCGTCCTTACCACGGCCGCGCGAGAGACCGGCTTCCGATCAGGGGCACTCGGGAGTCGCATCGCGCAGCTGATGGTCATCGACTGCCTCTTCATCCGAGTGGCACAGGCAGACTACGACGCGTCCATGGAAGCCATCCGCAACACCTACGCGACCATTCAGCGACTCTCAAGCCGTCGCTAGAACGGATCCCCGTAGCTGACCTCTCAGGTGCTGTTCGGTCCGCGCTTCTCCCAGAAGGCGTCGGCGTCCTTGTCGCGACCTGAAGTCATCGCCGCGCGCGCCGATGGCAGCCATCTCTGTGATCGTCGGCTGGCGGGCGGAGCTTGCCGGCCCGGTCGTGGTAGAGCAGGACGTGACCGGCTTCATCGCGGAGGGTCTTCAGGACCTGAAGGACGCCGACTTCATCCACCATGATCAGGTGCTGGGTGAATCGGCCGACCTAGGGCTGAAGACGACCTAAGAGATAGGGGGTCAGACTCTCTCGAACCGGCGTTTGACACTCCGACATCGTCTCCGCTTGGTCGTTGACCCGCCAGCCACTGGGGGTAACAGCTCCGCCCGGGCCACCTAACCCAACCTCTCCCCAAGACGTGCAGCAGACCCATGGGCTCGGATGCCAGGTTTGGGGCGACTGGTTTCTCGCGAAATCGCTAGCCCCAAATAGGCCCCAAATAGGCCGACTATATCCTTTAAAGGGCCTATCACCCCTAGTCAAAGGGATGTTCACCCGGCTGCGGCCGCCGGCTCGAGTCCTGTCGCCCCGACCATCCCAAGACCCGCCTGGCGTGAGGTGTCCGGGGCCACGGATCCCGCCGCCCGGGTCCCAGCATCGACCCAGCTGCAGAGCATCGGCCCGAACTTCTCGGGCATATCAAGGTTTGCCCCGAGCATCTGAGGAGCCACCCCGAAGTTCTCGGGCATACGAGCCGCTCAGCGGGTCCCATATGCCCGACATCTTCGGGGGAACGCTCGACAGTGGCTGCTGGCGGCGTCATATGCCCGAGAACTCCTGCCGGTCAGCTCGTCGCCCCCCGGCGCTGAACTCGAACCTTCCGAGGGCAATGGCGCATGTTCTCTGCAAACTGTCAGTGAACGCTCGTACGCTTCTTCCTATGGAAACTCGGGAATTCCTGGCGCTGAGGGCCGGCCGTGTGCCCGGCTGGAAGCACGTACGAACTGTGCACGATCTCGGTCTGCTGCGCGTACCGAGTGGACGGCTGGAAGCCAGCGATCCGTTCGTCATGCTGGGTAAAGGACTCGTGTTCGCGATCCCGCCGGGCACGTACCCGGTCAAGGTGACGGTCGCCGACGTCAGCGACGGGGCTGACGGCAGCCACCTGAGGGAGTCCTACCTCAGCGTCATCATTCACGACGGCGATCCTGTCGTCGTCGAGAACGTACGACCTGAGGGCGTCACCGACCAGCAGTGGCTCGATGCCGCCTCTGCCGGTGAATACTTCGGGATCGGCGTCGATGCCGGAACCGTGGGCTTCGCCGACGCAGCAGCGATCCCCACCTCGATGCCTCCGGGCGACTGGTACGAGGACGTGTACGACAGCGGCGAAGACCACTCCTGGTTCGCGCTGATGGACTCCCGTGACCACCTCATCCCAGGCTCCGCCAACGTCGTGATGCCCTTGGCGGGCAACGGCGAGAATGTCGTGCTCTCCCACTCTGGATGGGGCGACGGCTTCTATCCCGTCCTGGCGAGCTACGCCGCCGACGGCACCCTGTTGGGCGTCCACATCGACCTGCTCGTCGAGGAGCCGGAGGACGAGATTCCGGCCTAGCGACGACCGAGAACCGATGCCTCAGCGCCAGATGGCGGCGACCCGGTCGAGTTCTAGCGCGGCCTGGCGATGACCCTCTTGAGCGGCCGCAGCGCGCCTCGCGGGGTCCAAGGAGTTACGACCCATCCGTGATCTGGCGTCTCGATCCGGGCTGACCACGACGACCGCCGAACCGGCTGCTCGAAGCGCTGCCGCCTGCTGGTCGACGGGCGGCATTGCGCCGAATCCGGTCGTGATCGGCGCCAGGATCACGACCCGGGCGCGACCCGCCGCGAGGTCCGCGTTGACCGCCGACCGCATGCCACCGTCAATCCACTTCTGTCCCTCGACGCTCACCGGCGGCCACACTCCTGGCACCGCACAGCTCGCGGCCACCGCATCGACGAGGGCTACCCCGTCATCCCGCGTGAACACCCGGAACGCGCCCGTCCGCG
>Ga0209748_1000963_pt1 | contig 14513 bp, 15 predicted proteins | sample BarGraIncu00421A_FD_185490 | JGI IMG/M metagenome (GOLD analysis project Ga0209748, IMG submission 185490) | Arctic peat soil microbial communities from Barrow, Alaska - Barrow Graham LP Incubations 004-21A (SPAdes) (version 2) | ecosystem: Environmental > Terrestrial > Soil > Wetlands > Peat... | reverse complement strand
TCTAAGCTCAAAACATTCTGGGCAGGCACTTACACATGCGCCGCATCCGATACATAATTCTTGGTCTACTGTTACTTTTGCCACGCTAACTCCTTTTTATATAAGTATTTTAGACTTTTCGTTCGATTGTTGCAACCGCCATCTCTCTATTTCTGCGTGGTTTCCGGATTTCAGTACCTCTGGCACGCTTTGACCTTGCCACTGTTCTGGCCTGGTATAGTGAGGATATTCGATTCTGCCCAGTTCGGAGTGTGACTCGTCCTGGTGTGATTCCTCACTTCCAAGAACACCTGGCAACAAGCGAGAAATGCCATCAATCAGAATCATGGCTGGCACTTCACCACCGGTCAGGACATAATCACCGACTGATATTTCAGAATCCACGAGTAAACGAATTCTCTCATCAAAACCTTCATAATGTCCGCAAATGATAATGTAATCACCGTCGAAATCAGCAAATTCCCTCAATTTTGGCTGCTGTAAGCGTTCGCCTTGCGGCGTCATCAAAAGAACTTTATACTTTTTGCTTTTAACTTTTAACCTCGCTGATGCCAAGGCGTCAGCGACTACGTCAACGCGCAACACCATTCCCGCACCGCCGCCATAAGGCGTATCATCTACCTGTTTGCGTGGACCAATCCCAAAATCGCGCAAATTCACAAACTCAAAGTATACAAGTCCTTTTTCTTGAGCGCGTTTTAGGATACTTGAGGCAAGCACGCCTTCAAACATCTCGGGGAAAAGAGTAATTATCACGAATTTCATGAGGGCATTATACCCCAAAAACTGCGTCATTGCGAGAGAATACGACGAAGAAATCTCTTCTTTCCCTCCGAAAATTCACAAAGGCCGAGGCCCGATTATCGTCGAATCCTAGAAATTTCTGCGGAGGCAGAATTTCGTAGAGAGACGAAAGAGTCTGAATTTTCTTGAACCAGGCGCCACCCACTTTCAAGAGGGGGTGGCAGAAAGACGATAAGATTCCCGTCTTCACGGGAATGACACGGGGAGTAGTTCTCACTGCGTTCGAACAATAACGGGATGAGATCCTGAAACAAGTTCAGGATGACGTGGGGCTAGATATCTAGGTCGGCCATTGGGGCTTCGTCGTCGTCTTCCACTTCAGGGGTTGGCACTGCTGCTTCTGGAGTTACTTCTTCGACTTCTGCCTCAGTCACGACTTCTTCATGAGCTTCTTCGTGGTGAGTCTCTTCACGAGGTGGTCTAGGTTCGCCGCCTTCTGGTTCAACAATCTTTAGGTTGATACGAGAATCATTTTTGGCTCCAAGTACGCGCAATAATGTGCGAATAGCCTTGGCTGTTTTGCCTTCTTTCCCGATGATGACGCCCATATCTTCTCTATCGACTGTGAGCTCTATTAGGACGCCCAATTCATCGATGGTCCTTTTCGTGACTACTGCTGTGGGCTTAGTGACGAGCTGCCCGACGACATACTCCACAAATTCCTGATCTGCTTCTCTGGCTGTCATTTGGTACTCCTTTTTATGTCTCGATTATATACTATTTTACAATAATCAACAAAAAATCCTGATTACTCAGGATTTTTTTCTGTATTCTCTTCTATTTCTTCAGCCTTGGTCTCAATCTCTTCTTCTGCCTCGACTTCAACTTCTTCTTTTGTTTCTTCAACTGGAGCTTCCGCTTCTTCTGGGGCAGTTTCTTCTGTTGCTTCCTCGGCTTCGACTGGAGCTTCTACCTTTTCAGGCTTCACTACCGGTTCTTTCTTTGGCTTGCTGACTTTTTCAGTTATCTTGACCCAATCAGGAAGCTTAACGCCGTTTGCCTTCAGAATTTTAGCTACTGTATTTGATGGCTGAGCACCCTTCTCGATCCAAGCCGTGATAACGTCTTTTTTGAGCTCAACTTCCTTGGTGTGAGGATTGTACCAACCAACGATCTCAATGAATTTCGAATTTACAAATCTTTTGGAATCAGCAACAACGACACGATATTGTGCCTGTTTTTTCTTGCCTATTCTGGTAAGTCTTAGTACGACCAATGGATTCTCCCGTTATTTGACTTAAGAATTTTAGCCCAAAACGGCCTTTTTGTCAACGATTTAGCGTTTTGCCGAGACTAATGCGTCAGTCAGCTTCACTGAAAGTAATTTTGATACGTGCTCATCATTCATCGTCACGCCGTAGAGTATACTCGCCACTTTCATAGTGTCGCGATTGTGGGAGATAATGATAAATTGCGTCTTTCGGGCGAGATCGGTAAGGATATTTACAAAACGAAGCGTATTTGACTCGTCTAATGCGGCATCTACTTCATCTAACACACAGAATGGGCTAGGGTTCACTGATAGTATGGCAAACAAAAGCGCCAGAGATGTCAGAGTTCGCTCTCCGCCAGAAAGCGCGTTCAGGCTTTGGACGCGTTTCCCCGGAGGATTTGCCGAAATCTCAATCCCAAAACTCCCTTCCTCGTCTTCGCCGAGATTCAGGGCCGCTGTACCGCCGCCGAATAACATGGAGAAATAACGGCTAAATTCTTTAGAAATACTGCTGAATACAGCTGCAAACTGACCTTTGATGCGTTCATCAAGCTCACGAACCACTTTCTCGAGATCGGCTTTGGCCTTGGTCAAATCCTCCACTTGGACACTCATTTCGCCTTCTCGTTGCTCCAGCTCCGTATATTCGGCCTCGGTCTCAGGATCCACTCCACCAATTGTTTCTAGTTTGCGGCGCAGATTCTCCATCTTCAGCTTCAGTACATCCTTTTCCATTTGGTCCAGATAACTGTGCTTTTCGCTCTCGCCGAGTACAATTCTACCGAGTTTCATCTCTTCGTTCAGGTCTTCCAGACGTACCTGTGTTTTGGCAACCTCTAACTCCAGACTGGAAAGTTGCATTGCAACACCATTTTTCTCTTCTTGAAGGGCTCGCTTCTCGCGTTCGTGTGCCATACCGGTCCGTTCTTGCTCCTGCTCTGCCGCAACCACTTGGGTAAAACCACCGCGATATTTCGCCAAATCCTCCTCTTTACGGTCCAGTTCTTTCTCAACGGTTTTCAACTTTGCGGCTAGTTCGGAATCATCTGCGTTCCCAGTCTGTGACGACAAGCTTGTTAGCTCACCGGCAACCTGCTCTAACCTTCTCTCGGTGTTTGCAAGTTCGGATTTCTGATTTTGAACTACTATATTTAGTCGATTGTATTCAATCTCGGCTAAATGCAGCGCTTCTCTAGCTAAAGAGAGCTTTTCCTGGGCCACATCCTTGCGCTTTAGCAGCACATTCTGCCTCTCGCTAGAGCTTCTCTCGTGTTTGGACAATTCCTCATGAAGTTTTGCAATATCCTCGCTGGAGGTATTCGAAGTTGTTAGGGCCTCTTGATTCTTCGTTGTGTCAGCCTTCACCTGGGCCAGCTGAGATTCTTTGGTCCCTAGGATTACCCGAAGTGAGACCAAACGCTCGGTAGTTACTTTCGAAAGATTACTTATTCGCGATATCTCATTTTCTAATTTTCTACGCTCTTCATTATTTATAGCCTTCGAAATCTCACGGAATTGAGCAAATATTTTATTCAATTTCGTAACAAAGTCATTGTCTGTAGCGCTCATACCCTCTATCTCTGCAATAGCCCTATCTAAGCTCTTAAGAGTGATTGGGTTGATTAACGAGGAAAGCTTTTTGACCTCAGATTTTAGTCTATCAAGTTCGCTCGCCAGTTTATCGGCCTCTTTTTGAGTCTTCTTTTGCTCAGCGCGCGCTTCGGTAATCTCTGATTCCAGCCCTTGATCCGCCTGAGTAAGTTCAGCAAGCCTAGATGTTGCTGCTTCAGCTGCCAATTTTTGAGCCGTAAGTATGTTTACCTTCTGTCTTAGACTTTCAATATCCCCCGCCTGGCTGTTCGCTGGCTTACGTAACTCATTTTCAACTGACTGGACCTCGGCTGCTAGCTCTGTCACAGGTGTTTCTAGGTTCTGCTTGACTTCCGTCGCTTTGTCCAAGTCCTTCTGGCCTTTAGCATACCCTTCGGAGAGTGATTCAATCTTAATAGCAAGCGCGGCTTTCTCTGACTCCAGATCTGCCTTTTTACCAACAACCAGTGACGCATTCCTACTCAAACTCTCTATCTGCCCAGAAAGATACGAGACGTCACGCATTAGTTTGTCCCGCTCCTCTGTACAAGCGCGAATCTTTAACTCTAGAGCCTGTCTCTCGGCCGTATGTGGGTTCTCGTTCTTGGTTTCAAGCCTGGTCTCTAGCTCGAAGATTTTTTCATCAATCTGAATAATTTTTTTATTCAGTTCCGACTTTTTACTATCATTTTCTCGCAAAGTATTAGAGTATTCGGCCGTCAAAGAGCCAAAATACTTTTGTTGGGCCACAGCTAGCTCTACTTCGAATTCTTTGCGACCCTCAGCGCGTTTTACGAGTCTTCGCAGATTTGCCACTCGTGGGATCAATTCCACCAAGATGTCACGGAGACGAATCAGATTGGCATCAGTCGATTCTAACTTACGTATGGCTTGTTCACGCTTAATTTCATACTGCTTTACCCCGGCGGCTTCATCGAAAAGAACCTTCCGCTCTGAAGCGGTGAAGAAAAGCAATCGGTCCACCATGCCCTGACCAATTACGGTATAGCTAGACTGACCAAAACCGAGTGAAGCCAGAAGCTGTTGAATGTCAGAAAGCCTGACTTTCTTGTGATTAATTAAATACTCACTCTCACCAGAGCGATAGAGTTTGCGAGAAACCTCGATCTCTGTCATGGTATGTTCTTTGTTGTTTAACTCAAATTTGAAAGGCTTCTCATCTGCAAGAATGATGGAAACTTCGGCATACGAACCCCTTGGTTTGACAACGCTACCACAGAAGATAACATCTTCGCTCTTTTTGCTACGAAGATTTTTGCCACTCTGCTCGCCGGTCACCCAGCGCATGGCGTCAGCTACATTACTTTTCCCAGAGCCATTTGGGCCAACAATGGCGGTAATGTTACTATTTTTTAGATATTCAAAATCAAGAACGCTACGTCCAGCGAACGATTTGAAACCATAGATTTCAATTCTTTTCAGAAACACGTATCAATTGTACTAGATTTGAGCCGTATGAAGCAACGATTTTAGACTACCTGAGAGTGCCGCTCCAAACTTGCCAAGCCAGAAGCGCCTTGGCAACAAGAGAAAGAGTGATATAGGCATACTCACCATAGACATAGTCCTTCCACTTCCCCACTTTTTTGTACTGCAAGATCATGTTAATTGCGAATATGTTGAATGAAACAAAGAGTGACCAGAATATCCAATACACAAATGTTGGAACCGCTGATGCACTGGATAAAATGGCGTTATAAAAGTAGAGACCCATGACCACCCAAGGAACTAGTCCTGCAAAACAACCAAAAATATAGCTAGTCCAATCTGTCTTCTTGGTGGTTTGATTGTGCACCTCCATAACCCACCCAAATAGAATCATACAGGCGTTTAGCGAGAATATCAGAATCAAAGCCGACAGGTCATAAACGCCGCAGAGCATCGCGATCACGATAACCATAAGCGAAGAGGTGATACTGTATTCCATCCAACGGAAAAGATTGATGCCCCTGCTAATCCATTCGTTATATTTTTTGTTCCAAACAGTAGCCGCTCCTAGTAGAAATAACCCAGACAGAATCAAAAACGACGCCACAATTAGACCAACATGTACGTCGCCGACTTTCTCAAGCACCGGCGAAGGAAATTTAAGTGCTGCATTCCATTTGAGATAATTAGTAGTCACTGGTAATTTGTAGTCTTTTACAGCCGAGATCAGCCACATCGCCACACCTTGTGCAAGCAGCACAAACCCTACAAAGAGATTATAGAGCTTTAGCTTTCGTAGTTTAGCATCCATGTTCCCTCCTTTATTTACCGTATTATAGCATAAATGAAAGAGGCCCACAGCTGGGGTTGTGAAACCTCTTCTGTGGGCCTAGCTAGTCCTGATGCGAGCGATACGTTCTATCTTGAAATCCTTTCGCATCAGGTATGTCTCCATCTTGATAGACTCTCGAGACTTATCCCGTGGCTTCTCAAGGATGCCTTTGACCTTGGGAGCAAGACGCCTATAGGCTGCGTCATTGTCTTCCAAAATCTGTGGCAAAGCAGTGGGATTCACGTCCAGAGCCCTGGCGGCAGCATACCGCTTTTCAAAATCAGTGATGTCTGCAGCGAGGACAAATGCGTCCATCCATGTAACACGAACCGAGAACGGCTCCCAATTGCCGCAAGCGTAGACAAGACCCCCAACGATACGTGAACGTTCGAGCTGTGAGCGGAGCACTCGCTCCACCTCCTAACGGGTTTGCTTCTTCTGAGAAGGCGTGTTCTTGTTCGCCTTCTTGGCCTTTTTGGCCTCGCGCTTCCCCTTGTTCTTGCCTTGCTTGCTCACGGTGAGCACACCTCCTCGGTGCAAATTGAGGTACGGGGTATTACAGTTCGCGAGAATAATAGCTCAAAATAAGCACAAATTCAACCCAAAAAGGCCTTTCGGCCTTTTTGAAATACTATTTTTTTGTTTTAACTACTTTGATGTGTGCTTCTTCCAATCTCGCGTCTGGTAGCTCTGTAGGAGCCCCGGTGAGAGGATCCCTAGCATCTCCTGTCTTTGGAAAAGCGATGACTTCGCGAACGTTCTTTTCACCCAAAAGCACAGTAATCAGACGATCTAGTCCTACTGCAAACCCACCATGAGGTGGTGGTGAAAAAGTGAAAGCCTCCAGCATGTGACCGAATCTGGCTCTTGTCTCTTCTTTGCTCATACCCAAGATTTTGAAAATCTTCTCTTGTAGTTCTTCTTGGTAGATCCTAGTACTACCACTGCCAAGCTCGCTGCCATTTAACACAAGGTCAAAGGATTCCCCCCGAACCTCGAGTGGTTTCGTCTCAAGTTTATCGATATCTTCACTGTTTGGTCTAGTGAATGGATGATGAGCCGAGGTGATGTGACCAGCCTCAGCAGTCTCAAACAATGGGAAATCTATTACCCAAACAAATGCCATCTCGGTAGGATCGTTTTTGTCTTTGCGCAAATCTGGCTTGTCGGAACCATATTTATCCATAGATTCGGCATATGTAATCCTTGGGAAAGGTTTTTGTTGAATCTTTAGGCTTGGTGCCACCTTACCAACAAGCTCGATCATCGCACCCTCGAGAAAATCCATAATTTCTTCTTGGCTCACAAAAGACATTTCGAAGTCGAGTTGCGTGAACTCTGGCTGCCTGTCTCCACGCTGGTCCTCATCACGGAAACAACGGGCAATCTGGAAATATTTTTCTACTCCAGAAACCATCAGCAGCTGTTTATACTGTTGCGGTGACTGAGGTAAGACAAAGAAATTACCTGGCTGCAGACGAGACGGAACTATGTATTCACGCGCACCCTCTGGGGTACCCTTAGTAAGGCAAGGTGTTTCAACTTCCCAAAAACCGTTCTCAGAGAAGTAATTACGGAAAAAAAGGTTAATCTTGTGGCGCATTTCCAGATTATTCCTCATACGAGTACTGCGAAGATCTAGATAACGGTGCTTTAACCTGGTGAGCTCACCGACCTCTGAGGTATCTTGGTTGACCTCAAAAGGAAGTGGCGCAGACTTAGAAACAAGAGTGATTTCCTTAACGCCAATCTCTACTGTCCCAGTTGGAAGATTCTCGTTCACGAGCTTATCTGGGCGCTTTTGGACTTCACCGATAACCTCGATAAGGTCCTCCGCAGAAAACGCCGATGCGGCTGGGATTAGTTCTTTACGGAAAACTACCAGCTGGATCAGGGAGCTGCGATCACGAAGGTCGATAAAGACTAGATTACCATGGTCACGAATACTATCAACCCAACCGATGAGCTTAACGTCTTCACCGATTTTTTCATTTGTATCGATATTGCTTATTCTTTGCATGTTTTCCCCTTTAGACAAGTATAGCTTACTTCTTGAACTTTTTCACGGCGGCGATAGCGGCGGCCTGCTGGGCTGCCTGCTTGGATGATCCAGCGCCTTCGCCCCACTTGGTATCGCCAACAAACACGCCAACCAGAAATTTCTTGTTATGGTCTGGGCCTTCCTCGGAAATCACTTCATAACGAGGCGTCACTCCTTCATGTTCCTGAGCCAGCTCCTGAAATTCGCTCTTCGGATCGACGTAAAGCCTTTCTTTAATAATGTAATCCAGGCGCGTCAGTAAATTTTTGGTAATAAAATCACGTGCCGCGTCATAGCCCTGGTCCAGATATATAGAGCCAGAAATAGCCTCGAACGAATTCGCTAGCAACAGCTGTCGGCTGCGGCCAAAACTCTTAGATTCACCCTTGCTCATGAGCAAATATTCTTCAACTCCAAGCTCGCGTGAAACGTCCGAGATAGTCTCGGTTTTAACGAGTGCCGATCTCCAGTTGGTAAGCTCCCCTTCTGGATTTGGATAATTCCGATAAAGATATTCCGTAACGACAAGCTCGAGAACTGCATCCCCGAGAAATTCGAGCCTTTCGTTGTGTTCTTTCACCGACTTATTTTCGTTTAGGAACGACCGATGAGTCAGCGCTGTCTCCAAAAATGACTGGTCGTTGTATGTTACGCCCAGCTTCTTCATAAATTCCGTGAGATCTCTCATTTTACGTCTTTCCAAACGTTATTGTTCGAACGCGGTTGAGAACTTCTCGACTTCGCTCGAAGAATAAAATTTATTTATTTTTACTTTTTAATTTTTCCTTTTCCAAGTGTTTGTCTTCGCTTGGATCGTATTTGTCGCTAGCTCTGAATATGGTTCCCAGAACGCCGTTTATAAAACGGCTGGAATGTTCGCCGCCAAAGGCCTTGGCCAGCTCAACTGCTTCGTTGATAGCCACTTTTGGTGGCACTTCGCTAGTGAAAAGTAGCTCATAGATACCCATTCTCAGGATAATCAAATCCACTAGAGCAATCTGATCGATAGGCCATTCAGGGGCGGCGGGGCGCAGAATTGAATCAATCTTCTCTGCATTATCTATAACGCCCCAAACCAAGACATCTATAAATTCGCGGCTTTCAATACTGCCAGCGAATTCGTTGTAGTTACGATCGAGGATAGGCACCATGCCCTCATGCGCTTCAGCGCGAAGGTCCAGGTCTTCTGCTAAGTTACGCTGCAGAAACTCCCATTCATACATAGTTTGGAATGCGACTATGCGCGAAAGGTGCCTGTTAGATGCCATCTATTCCTCGTTCTTCTCTTTTTTCTTTGCGTCTTTCCTAAGCTTCTTGTCGAGCTTGCTCTCTACGTCGAGTACTTTCTTGTCGCCATAATAGCCACAAACGGTACAAGCAGTGTGGGACTGTAGCAATTCGCCGCATTTGCTGCATTTGACCAAATTCATTTTGGTAAGAGCGTCATGCGAACGCTTTTGCTTGGCTTGGGAAGAAGTTTTTCGTTTTTTTGGTACTGCCATGTTACTCCTCTATCTCTGTCTCTTTATTATTACATTTACATGCTTCATGATTCAAGTTGACCCCACAACCTAGACAAATTCCTGGGCAATTCGCTTTGCAGAAATTTTGTGTCGGAACCGCTAGGATTATCTCGTCGCGAAGTTCGGCGCCCGGGTCAATGTTTAGATATTTATCAACGTACAGGTCATCTTCGTTTTGCTCTTTTCGGTCCAGGATGTATTCTCGTTCGAAACGAAACTTAACGCTTGTGTCAAAGTTGTCTAGACAACGATCACAGATCAGCCCTACCGAGGCTTCCCCAATGCCAGAAACCGCTACGCTGTCCTCGAGTCTCATCATTTTACCCTTCACGGAGAGTGTGTTGCCGATGATTTCCTCTGGCAAATCGAAACTAGCGATATCCTCTACCATTTCGAAGTTCTCGGTAGTACCGAGCTCCGCGCGTAGAAGATTTTTCACACTGATAAGTTTCATTCATTAATCCCTAGTAAAACAGAGCAAATTATAGCACAAAATCTAGTTCGTGACAATGCTTAAAGGTCCTCAAGAGCATAAACATCATATGCAACTTCTTCATAGGGATGAATCACCTTCATGGCAACAATAACTTGTTCGATTTTGTCCTCGGTACATAGCATTTCAATACGGTCCTCTTCAACCTCTTCTAGCTTTCCTGAGGCACCAATGAATGGCTTCGCTTTATCGCTCGGCAAAAATCGACCAGTACCACGCGAGCTGAAACTGCAATTGGAGTAGTTACCGATAACGCCGGCGCCAGCCTCCCCCATTGCGGCAAGAATTTTTTGAGTATATTCAACAGGAGTGAAAACAACAATTTTGTATTTTTTCATATTTTTATGCTAATCCGTCACAATACTAAGTATCTTGTCTTGAACGTAGAATGATTTCGCAATCTTTTTGCCAGTCAAATAATTCGCAATCTTCTCAGATTCTTTCGCGAGTTTCAGGACTTCGGCCTCGGTAGTTCCAGGAATGACGAGTAACTGGTCTCTGAGTTTTCCGTTCACTTGCACGGCGACAGTGATGAGGTCGTCTAGTAAAAGCTTCATGTCAAAAGTTGGCCAAGTCTGGATGTGAATACTGCCCTCGAAACCAAGTTTTTCGAAAAGTTCTTCAGTCAAATGCGGTGCAAATGGCGCCATCAGAAGTAACGTCTGCCCGAGAGCCTGACGCCAGACAGAATTGTGCTTTGCAATCGGCAAATCTTTCTCGAGCTCTGCGAATGCGTTAAATGTCTCCATGAAAGCAGAAACACAAGTATTGAACTTCATTTCTGGCAAGTCCGCTGAAACTTTTTGAATCAGCTTATTCGTAATACGAGCCAAACGGACTTCGTTTTCATCCGCAGGAACTATCACGCCATTATGCCAATCGCCCTTTTCAGGGTTTATCCTAATCACAAAGTCGAAGAATTTGTCCAAGAAACGTCTGACACCGACTAGACCGTTCGGGTTCCATGGGCCGCCCTGATCGTATGGACCCATAAAGGCTAGATACATGCGAACAGCATCAGCACCATATTTATCAACTTCAATATCCGGGTCAATGACATTACCCTTGGATTTGGACATTTTCAGTCCATCAGGGCCAAGAATCATCCCCTGATGACGGAGAGACAAGAATGGTTCGCCAAAATCGAGATGACCAGCGTCACGGAGCGCTTTAGTGAAAAATCTAGAATAAAGCAAATGCAAAACGGTGTGCTCAGCTCCACCGATATACATGTCTACAGGCAACCAGTATTTTAGCTTATCCTTAGCCGCAAACTCTTTGTCATTCTTTGGATCGGCGTAGCGCAAGAAATACCAACTAGAGCAAACGAAAGTGTCCATAGTGTCGGTTTCGCGGGTCGCTTTACCACCACACTTTGGACAAGTCGTATTGAAAAAATCTTTATCATGTCTAAGCGGTGATTCCCCTGTCGGCTTGATACTAACTTCTTCCGGTAAAATCACTGGCAGGTCTGACTCTGGTACAGGCACTTCTCCACATTTCTCGCAATAAATGATCGGTATCGGCGCGCCCCAATATCTCTGACGTGAAATCAACCAGTCTCGAATCTTGAAGTTCACTTTCTTCCCAGCAAGACCCTTCTCTGCTAGCTTGGAGTTGATTTTTTCTTGGGCCTCCTTAGATGTCAAACCGGTGAAATCGCCCGAGTTTACCAAAACTCCATAATCAGAGAATAATTTCTCGTCTTTGCCAGCCGAAGGAGCGGCAATAACGTCGATAATCGGTAAATCAAATTTTTTCGCGAATTCCATGTCGCGTTCGTCATGGGCAGGCACGGCCATAATGGCACCGGTGCCATATCCCATCAGCACATAGTCAGATATCCAAACAGGAATTTTTTCGTTATTTATCGGGTTGACCGCATAAGCGCCAGTAAAAACACCCGTCTTCTGCTTTTCCTGCATGCGATCAAGCTCGGTCTTGCCCTGGGTCGTAGCGATATACTTCTCTACTTCTTTGGCCTGATCTTTGTTCATGATTTCAGCTACGAGTGGATTTTCGGGCGCCAGAACCATGAAGGTCACACCGAAAAGCGTATCTATACGCGTCGTGAATACCTTTATCTGCTTCTCAGTATCGGCAACAGCAAAAACAACCTCTGCCCCTTCGGAACGACCAATCCAATTTTTCTGACTGATCTTCGTTCGTTCGGGCCAATCCAGCTTATCGACTTCTGTATAAAGTTCATTAGCATAATCCGTAATTTTGAAAAGCCACTGATCGAGGTCTTTCTGGATAACGTCTGAGCCGCAGCGCTCACAACCGCCGTTTACGACTTGCTCATTCGCGAGTACGGTGTTGCAACTAGTACACCAGTTGGCGACTTGCTTCTTCTTGTAGGCTAAGCCACGTTTGTAAAGCTCAAGGAACATCCACTGTGTCCATTTGTAATATTCTGGATCGCTCGTTACCACCATGCGGTTCCAGTCATAGCTCGGCCCCATCCGATGAAGTTGCCTAACCATATTTTCGATGTTTTCGTAAGTCCACTTCTTTGGCGCGATACCATTCATGATGGCCGCGTTCTCAGCTGGAAGGCCAAAAGAATCGAAGCCGATTGGGTTCAGCACGTTGAAACCGTTCATCCTCTTGTAGCGAGCATAAAAATCTCCGCCACTAAAATTGTACCAATGACCGATATGAAGATCTCCTGATGGGTAAGGATACATCACCAGATTGTAGTATTTCGGCATATTTGAGCTTTCATCAACCTCAAAAAGCTTGGTTTTATCCCAAACACTATGCCACTTCTTTTCGATTTCTAGGTGATTATATTTAGCCATAAGTAGGCTTTATTTTAGCACGATTAGTTATTGCGTTCAAATACGAAGAAGCTAGCCGTTAAATCCGCGCAAGCGGATTGCCTCGGCAATTCGTGAAATCGACAATATATATGCTGCATCCCTCAGGCTGACCTTGTATTCTTCAGCAGTCTTCGATACTTCACTAAGAGCTTTTACAAGTTTCCTCTGCAGCTTCTGTTGAACGTTTTCTGACTCCCATATGTCGCCAGTTCGTCCCTGAATCCACTCGAAATAGCTAACAATCACGCCACCACTATTGGCGAGGATGTCAGGCAAAACCACAACACCATTATTGTTCAGAATTTCATCAGCTTCGGTGGTAACAGGACCATTTGCGAGCTCAAGTATAATCTTTGCTTTCACTGCAGCGGCGTTTTGTGAAGTGATTGCACCCTCAAGTGCAGCTGGAACTAAGATATCAACATTTAGGGCCAGTATTTCATCGGAACCCATCGCTTCGCACTTATCGTAACCAGCAACACCGCCCGTATCTTTCTTGTGTGAGATTAGAAACGGAATATCCAAGCCATTACCGCAAAAAACGGTTGTTCTAGAGTCGCTGACAGCGACTATCTTGAAAGGTGCACCCATGTAGTGAATAATTTCCGCGAAAAACTGCCCCACATTGCCAAATCCTTGGATAGCGACCGTATATTCCTTCTGTTTCTTTGGCAAGGATTTAATAAAATCTTCGATAACGTATGCTCCGCCCTGGCCAGTGGCTGACTCTCTGTCGGGCATACCGCCCGCACCCACTGGCTTCCCGGTAAATGAGGCTGGCTCGTATTTACCGGAAAGATGAGAATATTCGTCCATCATGTATGCCATTGTTTGGGCGTTGGTGTTCACGTCAGGTGCTGGAATATCCCTGTCTGGCCCAATGTTGTCTTTGACGGCACGTACATAGCCCCTGGCAAGCTTTTCGAGCTCATCATGACTAAGTGCCTTCGGATCGACAGTTATACCACCCTTGGCCCCACCGTAGGGGATGTCTACGAGTGAAGACTTCAAACTCATCCAGAAGGCCAAGGCCTTTACTTCATTTAGATTAACTTGGGGATGAAAGCGAATTCCACCCTTATATGGCCCCCTAGCGTCATTATGCTGCACCCTGTAGCCCTGGAATATCTTTACATCACCAGAATCCATTTTTACGGGCATAGAAAACTCAATGATATTCTGTGGTCTTTCCAATATCTCAACAATATGTTTGTCGAGTTGAATAATATCGCTTACCTTGCGTAGATTATTGATTGCGCCTTCGTACGGATTTCTCTCGCCCATATGAGCCTCCTCTTTACTCTAATGATACATCACGAAGCCAACAACAATAAATGAATTCACAAGTAAACTAAGTGAGTTCACAATCATGATCGGCTTGTCTTCGTAGAAGAATCCGTAGACGAACCAGCAGGTTGAAACCAACATGTATCCCACCCAAGTGTAAACCGATATGCCGCCAACATTTCTGGTGGTGAATATATGCGCTACTTGAAAAGATGTTGCAAGCGGTCCCATTACTCCAATGATGGCCATCAAGCGGTCCACTTTTCGAGTCATTTCTTTATCTTCACGGTGTTTTTTCAGGTGTTTTTCGTGAAATTTTCTGGCTTTTTGTTCAATTCGGGTCAATTTGTCTCCTCACAGTTAAAGTCATATTTGCTCACAAAAAAGGGCAATTATTCTCTGTTCGAGTAATGATTGCCCGGCAATTTCTCCAAAAAGTCTGAGCGCTTTTCTAGC
>Ga0209748_1000961_pt1 | contig 14535 bp, 11 predicted proteins | sample BarGraIncu00421A_FD_185490 | JGI IMG/M metagenome (GOLD analysis project Ga0209748, IMG submission 185490) | Arctic peat soil microbial communities from Barrow, Alaska - Barrow Graham LP Incubations 004-21A (SPAdes) (version 2) | ecosystem: Environmental > Terrestrial > Soil > Wetlands > Peat... | reverse complement strand
CAGGGCACTTTGTACGCAGTCGGGCTCAACCTGATGATGATCGTCCGTCCCGCGCTGGTACTGCAGGGTCTGAGCGTGTTCGCTGCGCTCTACCGCAAGATCGGCGTCGGGCGGGTCATGCGAACGGTCGGGTTCGTGCTGCTCGGTCTGACCGAGCTGCTCGTCCCCTCGGTGTCGGTGCTCGGACTCGTCGACCTCTTCTTGAACTTCCGCAAGCTTGCGCGGGCCGGGGCGACGACGAACGCGACCACCGCTCTCTAGAGAGCGGCCGTCCGGAAGCGGTACCCGACCGTCGGTCGGAAACACCGCGGTTCGGTGGACAGTGTGGAAAGGGCAGGAAGCGCTGTGCGCGGCCTGTGGATGGGACGGGATGCGGGTCGTCAGGCGTATTGAGCCGCCGCCCGGCCGGTCATAGAGTGATGGACGCGCCGCCTGTTCGGGATGGATCCCGGATCGCGGCAGATGAAGGAGTAACACCATGAAGGTCATCCTCACCGCAGAGGTGAAGGGCAAGGGACACGAGGGCGACATCGTCGATGTCGCACGTGGCTATGCCGCGAACTACCTGTTGCCGCGTCAGATGGCGGTCGTCGCGACGCCGGGCAACGTCAAGCAGCTCCAGGCGCGTATGGAGAACATCTCCAAGCGCAACGCCACCCGTCTGGGTGACGCGGAGACGATCGCAGCCTCCATCGATGGCAAGTCGATCGTGCTCGAGGCGAAGGCCGGCGTCGACGGCAAGCTCTTCGGGTCGATCACCGCGCTGATGATCGAGGAAGCCGTCGCCGCGCAGTTGGGCGCCGACACCGATCACAAGCGCATGGATCTGCACCGCCCGATCAAGACGACGGGCGAGCACAGGGTGGGTGTCAGCGTCTACGGCGACGTCAAGGCCATGCTGATCGTCAAGGTCGTTCCCGAGGGCGGCGCCGCAGCGCTCGCGGCTGAAGAAGCCGCAGCCGCCGAGGCCGCGGTCGCCAAGGCCGCAGCGGCGGAGTTCGCAGCTGCAGCGGCAGCCGAAGCCGAGGCAGCCGCGGCCGCCGAGGGTGGCGCCGAAGGTGAGACCGTCGACGAGTCCGACGACGAGTCCGGTGACAGCGTCACCGAGTAGGACCGCATGACCCGTGCGTCGGGCGGAGCGCGGCCGCGGTCCCTCACGGGGACAGGCGGCGCGCCCGCGCGACACGGGCGGCTCGATGTAGTGAGGGTTGGTGGACGTGGCTGACGACAGATCGCGCAGATCGGATGCAGGTCCGATGTGGACCGGCGACCGTGTGCCCCCGCACGACCTCGACGCCGAGAAGTCGCTCCTCGGAGCGATGCTCCTGTCCGCGGATGCCACGGCGATCGGCCTGAGCAAGGCCAAGGCGGAGGACTTCTACCGACAGGCGCACCAGCGGATCTTCATCGCCATGTCCGCCCTGTTCGCCAAGGGCGAGCCCTGCGACGTCGTGACCCTCGCAGCGCGCCTCGAGTCGAGCGGCGAGCTCGAGCAGGTCGGCGGCAAGACCTATCTGCTCGACGTTGTGAACACGGTCCCGCTGGCCGGCAACGTCGCCCAGTACGCGGAGATCGTGAAGCGGATGTCGATGCTCCGTCGGCTGATCGTCGCCGCCACGCACATCGCGGCCATCGGCTACGAGGCGCCCGATGACATCGACGAGGTCATCGAGACCGCTGAGAAGGAGATCTTCGCGGTCACGAACGAGCGTGTCGAGACGACCTTCAAGCCGATCGACGAGCTGCTCACCGAAGGCTGGAAGCATCTCGAGGAGCTCTACGAGCGCCAGGAGCACCTCACCGGCGTCACCACCGGCTGGGCGGAACTCGACCGCATCCTCGCCGGCCTGCACCGCGGCGACCTGATCATCCTCGCCGCGCGGCCGTCCGTGGGCAAGACGGCGTTCGCGCTCAACCTGGCCGTCAACGCGGCACGCGACGGAGCGGCGGTCGGGATCTTCTCGCTCGAGATGGCCTCCGAGCAGCTCGTCATGCGTATCCTCTCGTCCGAGTCGCGCGTCGACGGCCAGAAGCTGCGCACCGGGCGCCTCTCGGACTCCGACTGGAAGCCGCTCATGGACGCCATGGGCCGGCTGGACGGCTGCGATCTGCACGTCGACGACACTCCGTCGCTCTCCATCATGGAGCTGCGCGCCAAGGCCCGCCGCATGTTCCGCGGCAAGAAGGACGGCCTGATCATCGTCGACTATCTCCAGCTGATGCAGGGCGCCTCGCGTCGCGCCGAGAACCGGCAGGTCGAGATCGCCGAGATCTCCCGCGGGCTCAAGATCCTCGCCAAGGAGCTCAGCGTCCCGGTGCTCGCCCTCTCGCAGCTCTCGCGCGCCATCGAGCAGCGGGCCGACAAGCGGCCGATGCTCTCGGACCTGCGCGAGTCCGGCGCGATCGAGCAGGACGCCGACGTCGTCATGTTCATCCACCGCGATATCTACAAGCGCGACGAGACCGGGTACGAGGACGAGCGCTCGAGCGGCAACCAGCCACCGAAGGGCACCGCGGAGATCATCATCGCGAAGCACCGCAACGGCCCCGTCGGCGCAACGAACCTGATCTACCACGAGCCGTACATGCGGTTCGTCAGTCCCCAGAGTCCCTCGGGCGTCGGCGATATCGCCCGGCAGGCCGGGGCGCCCGCACCGCCGCTGTAGAGTCGTGCGCCGCGGGGATCGGCAACCTCACACGCGCACCCGCGAGCGCGCCACGCCCCTCTGTTCACTTCCCGAAAGGCACGCCATGACCACCGAACGCTATGACGTCGTGATCGTGGGAGCCGGCCCGGCCGGCATCTTCGCCGCGCTCGAGCTCGCCCGAGGCGGCTTCGACGGGCGCGTACTCGTGATCGAGAAGGGGCACGGCATCGAGAAGCGCAGCTGCCCCGCGCGCGATCGCGGGTGCGTCGACTGCAAGGTGTGCGACATCATGACCGGATGGGGCGGCGCCGGCGCGTTCTCCGACGGCAAGCTCACCCTGACGACCGAGGTCGGCGGGTGGCTCGCCGACTACACCGGTGTCGAGGCGCTCGAGGGGCTGCTCGAGCACGCGGACGATGTCTGGGTCGAGTTCGGCGCGACGACCGAGGTCACCACGCCGGACGCCGAGACGGTCGAACGCCTCATGCACGAGGCGACGCTCGCCGGTATGCAACTCATCCCCATGCGCGTGCGGCACATCGGCACGGACAAGTCGCCGGCGGTGCTCGCTGCGATGCGCGTGGAGCTCGAGCGGCTCGGCGTCGAGGTGCGCACCGACCTGGCGGTCGAGCGGGTGCTCACCGTCGACGGGCACGTCACAGGTCTCGAGCTTGCCGACGGGACGACCCTCGAGGCGAGCACCGTGATCGCCGCCCCGGGCCGCGAGGGCGCGGACTGGCTGGCGGCCGAGGCGCGTCGACTCGGCATCGTCCTCACCAACAACGCGGTCGACATCGGCGTGCGCGTGGAAGTCCCTGCGCCCGTCATGGAACGCCTCACCGACCCGCTCTACGAGGCGAAGCTGGTGTACCACTCCAAGCAGTTCGGCGACCGTGTCCGGACCTTCTGCATGAACCCGTACGGCGAGGTGACCACCGAGAGCTACGGCGGCATCACCACCGTCAACGGCCACTCGTTCTCGGACTCGCGCACCGCCAACACCAACTTCGCGGTGCTGGTGTCCCAGACGTTCACCGAGCCGTTCCACGACCCGATCGCCTACGGCGAGGAGATCGCGCATCTGGCGAACCTGCTCTCCGACGGCGTCATCGTCCAGCGCCTCGGCGACTTGAAGGTGGGCAGGCGCTCGACGCCCGCGCGCATGGCGCAGTCGATCGTCACCCCGACGATGAAGGGCGCGGTGCCCGGCGATCTGGCGTTCGTGCTGCCGTATCGGCACATGGCCGACCTGCTGGAGTTCCTCGAGGCGCTCGACAAGCTGGTTCCCGGCGTCAACGGGCCGGCCACGCTCCTCTACGGCGTCGAGGTGAAGTTCTACTCGTCGCGCCTGGCCATCGGCCGGGACCTGCAGACAGCGATCGGCGGCCTCTATGCGATCGGCGACGGTGCGGGCATCACGCGAGGGCTTCTCCAGAGCAGCGCCAGCGGCGTCGTCGCCGCGCGTTCGGTACTCGCCGCGCGGTAGGGCCGTCCTCGGCGCCGTCGTTGTACTCGGCCTCGTCCTCAGCGTACTGTTGAGGGGCTGTATGCGGCGACACGGAGGTACCCACGTGGAGGACGAGGCTGCCAAGGCCCCGAAGGCCGCCATCGCGCTCGACGACATCGTCGACATCGAGGCCATCAGGGAGATCGCCGAGAGCCTGTACGCGCTCACCGGGCACGTGGTGTCGATCAGCGATCTCGACGACCGCTTCTTCGTTCGCGTGGGCTGGAGCGACGCATGCGCGCTCTTTCACCGGGCCAACCCCGAGTCGTGTGAGCTGTGCCGCCAGAGCGACGTCGACATGACCCACGGAGTGCTCCGCGGCGAGAGCCGCGCGTACCGCTGCAAGAACGGGTTGTGGCACGCGGTGACCCCGCTGTTCGTCGGCGACATGCACCTCGCCAACGTGTTCACCAGCCAGTTCTTCTTCGATGACGAGGATGTCGACTACGCCGAGTTCGAGGAGAGGGCTGCGCGGTTCGGATTCGACCGCGACGCGTACCTCGACGCGATCCGGGCGCTTCCTCGGTACTCGCACGAGACCATCGATGGGTTCATGCGGTTCTACGCTCAGCTCGCGGAGCAGATCGCGATGCTCGGGCTCGCCAGCCTGCAACTGACGGACACGATGGAGGCGCGGGAGAACGCGCTCGAGGCTCGCATGGAGAGCGAGACGCGCTTCTCCGCGCTGGTCGAGAGCGCCCCTATCCCCGTCGCGGTGAACGAAGAGGACGGGCGGATCGGCTATCTGAACGGGGAGTTCACCCGTGTCTTCGGATACACGTTGGAAGACATCCCGACTGTCTCGGATTGGTTCCTCGCAGCGTATCCGGATGAGGAGTACCGCGCCGCAACGATCGCGAAGTGGGCCGGATGCGTCGAGGTGGCCGCCGGAGGCAACAGTCGGGTCCGCGGAGAGGAATACTCGGTCACGTGCAAGAACGGTGATACCCGCACGCTGATCATCTCCGGGGCGATCGTCGGCAACCGCACGCTGGTGCTCATGGACGACGTGACCGAACGGAAGAGGGCGGAGGAGGCGCTGCGCCTCTCGGAGGCGAAGTACGCCGCCGCCTACCGCACGTCTCCCGACGCTGTGAACATCAACCGTCTCTCGGACGGGCTCTACCTCAAGGTCAACGAAGGCTTCACCAACCTCACCGGCTACACGGCCGAGGACGTTGCGGACAAGACATCTTCCGAGATCAGGATCTGGGCCGAGGCCGCCGACCGGGACCGCTTGGTCAGGGGTCTCGCAGCGGAGGGTGTGGTGACGAACCTGGAGGCGCAGTTCCGGCGCAAGGACGGATCCTTCACCACCGCGCTCGTGTCGGCACGGGTCATGGAGATCGACGGCGAGTCCTGCATCCTCTCGGTCACACGTGACATCTCCGACCGCCAGCGGGCGGACATGCTGCTGCGCGAGTCACAGCGGATCGCGCGCGTCGGTCACTACGAGTTCGACATCGTGCGCGACTACTGGGACGCGTCCGAGGTTCTGATGGACATCTTCGGGATCGAAGAGACCTTCCATCGTGACTTCGCCGGCTTCCTCGCGATCGTCCATCCCGACGACCGCGAGGAGGTCGAGCGGTACTTCATCGACGAGGTCGTCGGCCGCCGGCAACCCTTCGACAACGAGTATCGGATCGTTCGCATCGGCGATGGCGCCGAGCGTTGGGTGCACGGGCTCGGGACGGTCACCTTCAGCGAGTCGGGCGCGCCCCTCTCGCTCTTCGGCATCATCCAGGACATCACCGAACGCCGGCTCTCGGAGGCCGCCATCGTCGAGAGCAAGGCTGTGATCGAGAGCATGGTCTACGACTTCGCAGAGACGATGGGGCGGATCGTCGAGGCGCGGGACCCCTATACCCAGGGTCACCAGCAGCGTGTCGCGACCCTCAGCAAGAGGATCGCGGTGCGCATGGGCCTGTCTCAGGTCGCGGTCGACGAGGTCGAGATGGCGGGACTGCTACACGACGTGGGCAAGCTGCGCGTCCCCACGGAGATCCTGACCAAGCCGGGACACCTCTCGGCGATCGAGTTCGCCCTTGTGAAGGACCACTCCGCGCAGAGCTACGAGATCCTCAAGGCCATCGCATTCCCGTGGGCGATCGCCGACATCGCGCTGCAGCACCACGAGCGGATGGACGGCTCCGGATACCCCAACGGGATCGCGGGCGACGACATCCTTCTCGCGGCCCGCATCCTCGCGGTCGCGGACACGGTCGAAGCGATGGCGACACACCGCCCATACCGTCCGGCGCTCGGTGCCGACGCAGCGATCGAGGAGATCGTCGCGCACCCGGAGCACTTCGACGCGGACGTGGTCGCGGCGTGCGTGTCGCTGCATGCCGACGGAGAGCTCGGTCTCTGACGCGTTCGGCCCGCTGCGCGCCTACTCGGCCAGCCGTTTGCGGAAGCGCGAGACGGCGAGTCCGAAGACGCCGACAGCGAATGCCACCATCGCACTCAGGGGCGCCCACAGGTCGACCACGCCGGAGCCCTTGAGGAACGCGCTGCGCAGGACGACAAGGGCGTAGCGAAGCGGGATCAGGTAGGTGAGCGGCACGATCGCGGGCGGCATCGACTCGATCGGGAAGATGAACCCGGAGAGGACCATCGTCGGGATCAGGACGAACATGACCGTCTGCTGTGCCTGCTGCTGCGTCCGCGAGACGAGCGAGATGAGCAGGCCCATCCCGATCGAGGTGAGCGTGAACAGCACGAGACCGAGCGCCACCGTCCACACGCTGCCGTTGAACGGCACGTCGAACCAGTAGAGGCCGATCAGCACCACGAACGTCATCTGTATCGCCGCCACGCCCACGTAGGGCAGTACCTTGCCGGTGAGGTACTCCGCGCGGGTGATCGGCGTCACCATCATCTGTTCGAGCGTCCCGCGCGCCCGTTCGCGCACGACGGCCTGGCTCATGATCACCATGATCGAGAGCATCAGGATCGACGCGACAAGCCCCGGCACCATCGCGTTCACGCTCTTCAGCGACGGATTGAACATGACCCGCACCCGTGCGTCGAGCACCGGTCCGCCGGACACGCGGCCTGCCTTCGCCAGCAGCTCGCGGTCGAGCGCGGCGACCGTCTCCGCGGCGTAGCCGCTGGCGACCGAGGCCGTCTTCGAGTCAGCCCCGTCGACGATCACGCTCAGCGGCACGGTCTCTCCGCGGGCGAGCGACGCCTCGGTGCCGCGCTCGATGACGAGGGCCACCTTCGCCTTGCCGCTGTCGATCAGCGGCTGCAGCGACGCCTCGCTCTCCGGACGCTGCGTGACGACGAAGTAGCCGCTCGACGAGAACGCATCGATGATCCGCTGCGAGGTGACGGTCCGGTCGTGGTCGACCACCGCGGTGGACAGGTTCCGGACGTCCGAGCCCACGACATAGCCGAACATGATCACGTACATGATCGGCATGATGAAGACGAGTGGCAGGAGGAGGCGGTCGCGCCGAAGCTGCAGCAACTCCTTCCACATGATGAGGCGCACCCTCCGCAGACTCATGCGCGCTTCCTCCGGTTCAGGACCGTGGCGACGCCGAGGCCGATCAGCGCGTACGCGGTGAGCGACAGCACCTGCGGCGCGAGGATCGTCCACGACGCTCCGCGCAGGAACACGCCGCGCGCGATCTCGACCATGTAGCGCGCTGGGAACAGGTAGGAGATCACCTGCAGCGGGACCGGGATCGAGTCGAGCGGGAAGGCCATCCCGGAGAGCATGAAGCCAGGCAGGAACGAGACGAGCAGCCCTGCGATGTTCGCCGACTCGAGCGACGGCGCGACCGCGGAGATCGCGAGTCCCACCGACAGCGCGCACAGGATGAAGAGCCCGATGCCCACGGCGAGCACGGACACGTCCCCGCGCAGTGGGATGCCGAAGATGCCCATCGATACCGCCGTGATCAGCGCCGTGTCGACGACCCCGAGCACGGCCCATGGCAGCACCTTGCCGACGATGAGCTCGCTCTGGGTGAGGGGCGACTCGAGCAGCTGCTCGAGCGTGCCGTTCTCCCGCTCCTTCACCAGCGTGACCGCGGTCTGCTGGATGGTGACGATCATGATGATCACGATCATCAGCCCGGGGATGAGGAAGTCCGCGCTGCGCCTCCCGGGGTTGTACCAAGACTGGATGCGCGGCTCGAGCGATCCGACGCGCAGCGTCCCCAGCCCGCGCGACTCGGCCCAGGACGCGAGCGCCTTCCTCCCGAGGGACTGGTTCAGCGCCACGGCATAGGTCTGTCCGAGTTGGGCCGAGTTCGGCTCGCTCCCGTCGATCAGGACGGAGACCGAGCCGGTCCCTCCTGCCGCGAGCGCGCTGCCGAACCCGCGCTGCACGACGATCGCGACGCGCGCCTCGCTGCGGTTGAACGCGTCGTCGACGCCCGCGAAGTCCGCGACCGATCCGCGCACCTCGAAGAAGCCGGACTTCGAGTACGCGTCGAGGTAGGAGCGGCTGGCCGCCGTCCTGTCGAGGTCGAGCACCACGCTCGGCACGTTGCGGACGTCGAAACTGATCGCGTAGGCGAAGAGCAGCAACTGCAGGAGTGGGAGGACGAGCACGGCGACGATCATGCGCCAGTCGCGCGAGATGTGGATGAACTCCTTGCGCGCGATCGCGAACACGCGCGTGGCCGCCGCCCGCATTTCCAGCCCTCCAGAGAGGGTCGAACCCGGTGGCGGGACCCGCCACCTTGCCGCGCCTGCCGTCATCCTATCCCGCAGGCGCGTCCCAACCCATGATCGCCATCATGGCTCCGACCACGCTCTCGTCGTCATCGGGCGCGCCGAACATCATGCCGGTCATGACGTAGCCGACCAGCAGGCTCATGAAGATGCGCAGATGCGCGGTCGTGTCCTCCGCCGTCCGCTCGATCCCGTAGTACGCGTCGACGCGCGGGACGAACGATCGCAGGTTCTCGAGCATGGGGCCCGCGAGATGCTCGCGCACGACCTCGCGGAACGCCGCGTTGTGCGGAGCCGCCGTGAACAACATCCGCATGACCGGCTTGACTCCGCCGTCGACCGTTCCGTGTCCGGGCCGCGCCATGATCAGCGCGAGCAGCGTCTCTCGCAGCCGCGCGGGATCGATGGCCGCGATCATCACCGACGCGCGCTCGACAACATGGTCTCCGGCGACGGCGATCAGATCGGCGAACAGCGCCTCCTTGCCGGAGTAGTGCCGGTAGAGCGCGGGCTCCGTGACGCCGAGTTCGGTCGCGATCTCCCGCATGGTCCCGCACTCGTAGCCCTTGCTCGCGAACACCTGCAGCGCCGCGTCGAGGATCTCACCCCGGCGTCCTTCGACGAACCTGGCGAAGTAGGGGACGGACGCGTGAGGTCCCGATGCGGCGCACTCGTGCGGCATCATGCCCGGCCTCCTTGCTGGGTCACGAGGTGGACGAAGGCGTCCTCGAGAGTCGGCTCGACGGGTTCGATCGACGTGACCGCGAAGCCACGGGAGCCGAGGTAGCCCTCGAGGTCCGTCTCTGAGGCCGGCCGGCGTCCGAGGTTCACGTGCACGAGTGCGCCCTGCATGTAGCCTTCCATCACCTCGGGCATGTCCTCGAGGACGGCCAGTGCCTCCTCGCCCCGGTCGACGGAGATCTGCAGGATGGTGTCGGCCGACAACTCGGCCTTGACCTCTTGCGGGGTGCCCTCCGCGATGATCCTGCCGCGGTAGATGAACGCGAGGCGGTTGCAGTGGGTCGCCTCGTCCATGTAGTGAGTGGTCACGAAGAGCGTCACCCCGCCGCTCGCGAGCTCGTAGAGCAGCTCCCAGAACTGGCGCCGGGCGTTGGGGTCGACCCCCGAGGTCGGCTCGTCGAGGAAGATCAGCTTCGGCTCGTGGATCGTCGCGCATCCGAGTGCGAGGCGCTGCTTCCATCCGACCGAGAGGTTCCCGGTCAGCTCCTTCTCCCGTCCCCGCAGGTCGGCCATGTCGAGGATGTACTCGCGCCGCTCCCCGTACTTCTCGGCGCTCAGGCCGTAGATCCCGCCGTAGAACTTGAGGTTCTCATCCACCGTCAGGTCCTGGAACAGCGAGAACTTCTGGGACATGTAGCCGATGTTCGCGCGAACGAGTTCCGCTTCGCTGCAGATGTCGTATCCCATCACGCGCGCGCCGCCGCCCGTGGGCTCGATGACGCCGCACAGCATGCGGATGGTCGTCGTCTTGCCCGAGCCGTTCGGCCCGAGGAAACCGAAGATCTCACCCTTCTTCACGGTGAGGTCGATGCCGTCGACGGCGGCGAAGTCGCCGAAGGTCTTCCGCATCCCCAACACGACGATCGCATCGTCCGAGCGCACCATGCTCTCCGGCACGCACGAGTCGGGCTGCTTGTTGCTCCAGGGCATCCTCATGGCGGGCCTGACTCCTTAGTCGTTCAGTCGCTTCTGGAACCGGGACAGGCCCAGGCCGAAGATCGCGACGGAGAAGATGATCATTGCGAGGAACTGGGGCCACAGGGCGACGAAGCCCGAGCCCTTCACGAAGTTGGAGCGCACGATGACCAGGATGTAGCGCAGCGGGATCAGGTAGGTGAGCGGCAGGAGCAGCGCCGGCATCGAGCTCAGCGGGAAGACGAAGCCGGAGAGCATCATCGACGGCACCATCAGGAAGGTGCCGGCCTGCTGCGCCTGATACCTCGTCTTCGACATCAGCGAGACGAGCATGCCCTGACCGAGCGCAGTGATCATGAACAGTCCCAGCCCGACGGCGAGCACCGCGACCGAACCGGAGAACGGCACCTTGAACCACAGGGTGCCGACCGTGAACACCACGAGGACCTGCACGATCGCCACGGCCACGTACGGCAGCAGTTTGCCGATCAGGTACTCGGCACGCCCGATCGGCGTGACGAAGAGCTGCTCCAGCGTGCCACGCTCGCGTTCCTTCACGATCGACTGGCTCATCAGGTTCTGCGTGGACATCATCAGGATGAACGCCAGCAGCGCAGGCACCATCGTATTGACGGCCCGCATCGTCGGGTTGAACAACACGCGCACCTCGGCGTCGACCCCACCCTGCGTCGCGGCCCCCGGTTTCGCCCCCGGCCGCGGATACAACCGGCTGCTCAGGTTCGCGACGATCGAACCCGCGTAGCCCTGTGCCACCGACGCGGTCTTGGCGTCGGAGCCGTCGACGATCACCGAGATCTGAGCCGCCTGCCCTCTCTCGACCTGGTCGGAGAAGCCCTTCGGGATGATGACCGCGACCTGCGCGACGTTGCCGTCGAGCGCCTTGCGGACACCCGCGTCGTTCGTCGGCTGCGCCACCGTCAGGAAGTAGCCCGAGCTCGTGAAACCCTCGACGACGCGGTGCGAGGCGGTCGTGCCGTCCTGGTCCAGGAACGCGGTGCGGAGGTCCTTCACGTCGGTGCCGATGACGTAGCCGAACAGCACGAGCTGGATGACCGGCAGCAGGAAGATGAGCGGGATCATCGAGCGGTCGCGCAGGAGTTGGGTGAACTCCTTCCACACGAGCAGCCATATGCGCCTGAGTGACATGGCCTCACGCCCTCTCTCGGTAGAGGAGCGAGGAGAGCACGAGCATCACGACGGCGTAGATGGCGAGCGAGGCGACCTGTGGCCACAGAACGTCGATGCCGCCGCCCTTGAGGAAGATCGTGCGCGTGATGACCATGAAGTAGCGCGCCGGGAACAGGTACGAGACGAACTGCAGCACCGGCGGGATCGAAGCGAGCGGGAACACGAATCCCGAGAGCATGAACGCGGGCAGGAAGCTGATCATCATGGCGAGCTGGTTCGCGGTCTCGATCGACGATGCCCGCGCCGATACGACGAGGCCCAGGCCCAGAGCACAGACCACGAACAGCACGCTCGAGACGGCGAACAGCACCACCGAGCCACGGAACGGTATCTGGAACACGAGCAGGCCGATCGCCGAGATCACCACGACCTGCAGCCCTGCGATCGCGGCCCAGGGCATCACCTTGCCCACCATCAGCTCGATGCGGCGGATGGGCGAGACGACCAGCTGTTCGTAGGTCCCCTGCTCCTTCTCCCGCACCAAGGTGTTGGCGGTCTGCTGGACCGTCGTGATGGTCAGCAGGAGCACGATGAGGCCGGGGACCAGGTACGCCGAGGAGCTGCCCTCCGGGTTGTACCAGACGCGGGCGAGCATGCTGAGTCCGCCGGAGGACGTGTTCTGGCCCTTGCTCTCGGCCTGCTCGACCGCCACACGGAAGCCGTACACGCGCGAGAGGCCGGTCGCATAGGCCTGCCCGAGTTGCGCCGAGTTGGGCTCCGCCCCGTCGATCAGCACCTGCACGGCAGCGGTCCGGCCGGCAGCGACCGCGTCGCCGAAACCCGGCGGCAGGATGACGACCGCGGAGTCCTCACTGCGGTCGAACACCCCGTCGACCTGGCTCGGCGCGCTGAGGTTCTGCGTGATCTTGAAGTAGTTGGACTGTTGCAGCGTGTTGACGTACTGGCGGCTGAAAGCCGAATGGTCCTGGTCGAGCACCGCGGTCGGGATGTCCTTGACGTCGAACGACACCGCATACGCGAACAGGAACAGCTGGAGCAGCGGCATCACGAGGACGGCGATGAGCGTGCGGCGGTCTCTGATGATGTGCAGGAACTCCTTGCGCGCGATTGCGAGGACGCGTCTCATGCTCGCACGCCCGGTTCGGAGCGCTCGTCGTCGCGCTTCGGCAGCGCGACCGTCGGGATGAGTGTCGCGAACGCCATCTCGAGGTCGGTCGTCGTCGGGCGGACGTGGGCGACCGCGAGGCCGTGCGCTGCCAGAAGCGCGCGCATCTCCTCTTCGCACGGCTCTTTGCCGCTGCAGTCCACGAGCACCCGCAGCATGTCGCCGGAGACCTCGATGCTGGCGACGTAGGGAAGCTCCGCCAAGAGCGGCATGGCCTTCCGGTAGTCGTCGACCGAGACCTCGACCACGCGGCCGGGAACGCGCGACTTCATGCCCGCCGGCGTGTCGCGCAGGATGATGCGTCCCTGCGTCATGAAGGCGATCTCGCCGCAGCGGTCCGCCTCGTCCATGTAGGGCGTCGCGACGAAGACGGTGATGCCCTGCTGGTGCAGGCCGGAGATGATGCGCCAGAACTCCCGGCGCGACACGGGGTCGACACCGGTGGTCGGCTCGTCGAGGAAGAGCAGGTCGGGCTCCGATATGAGCGTGGCGGCGAGCGCGAGCTTCTGCTTCATGCCCCCGGAGAGGAACTGCGCCTGGCGTGTGCGGAACTCGGTGAGTCCCGAGAACTCGAGCAGCCGGTCGCCGCGCGACTTCATGTCCCTGCGGGGCACGCCGCGCAGCTCGGCGAAGAAGTCGAGGTTCTCCTGTACCGTCAGGTCGCCGTAGAGCGAGAAGGCCTGCGACATGTAGCCGATGCGGGGCTTGACCGCGTGCGGGTCGTGCACGACCGAGTGCCCGAACACGAGCGCGTCGCCCGAGGTCGGCGCGAGCACGGTGGCAAGCATCCGGATGAGCGTCGACTTGCCGGCGCCGTCGGGCCCGACGAGGCCGAAGACCTCGCCGCGCGGGATCGTGATGCTCACGCCGTCGACCGCGCGGGCACCGCGGAACTCGCGGACCAGGTCGCGCGCCTCGATGGCGTTCTCGACGCTGTCGGCGCTCTCGGTCACTGGAGCACCACGTCGGCGGGCATGCCGGGCTTCAGCGAGGCGTCGACGTCGGTGATGCGCAGCTTCACCTGGTACACGAGCTTGACGCGCTGGTCCTTCGTCTCGATAGAGGCCGGGGTGAACTCGGCCTGGGTGGCGACGAACACGACGGATCCGTGGTAGGTCTTCGTGAGCGAGTCGGTGGTGAGCGTCCCGGTCTGGCCGATCTTCACCAGCCCGATCTGGCTCTCGGGCACGAAGATGGTCACCGTCAGGCTGGCGGGGTTGCTGATGACGGCGAGCGTGCTGCCGGGAGCGGCGTTCTCCCCCGACCGCGCGGCGATCGACGACACGACCCCGTCGATGGGGGAGACCACGGTGGCGTAGCCGGCCTGCAGTCTCGCCATCGCCAGGGCGACGTTGGCCTGGTCGAGCTGCGCCTGTGCGGCGGCGGTGTCCGCCTTCGTGTGCCCGCTCTTCGCCCGGACCGTCTTGATGTTGGCCTTGGCGGCGTCGACACCGGCACGCGCCTGGCTGACTTGCAGGTCCAGCAGCGCGGGGTCGAGGGTGTAGAGGACGTCTCCCCTCGCGACCGGGACGCCCTCCTCGGCCGGCGCGGTGAGGATCCGGCCGCTCGTCTGGGGCGTGATCGCGATCTGGTCGGTCTCGATCGTCCCGCTTCCGCCGAGGGCGCTGCTGCTCGCCGCGTTCCCGATGTACCAGTTCCAGCCGAAGTAGCCGGCGACCGCCAGCACCACGACC
>Ga0209748_1000958_pt1 | contig 14541 bp, 13 predicted proteins | sample BarGraIncu00421A_FD_185490 | JGI IMG/M metagenome (GOLD analysis project Ga0209748, IMG submission 185490) | Arctic peat soil microbial communities from Barrow, Alaska - Barrow Graham LP Incubations 004-21A (SPAdes) (version 2) | ecosystem: Environmental > Terrestrial > Soil > Wetlands > Peat... | reverse complement strand
GACGAACCCGAACATTTTGTGAAATCGTATAATCTTGCTAGCGGCAATCTAGTAATGAGTGAGGGGGAAGTTCTTTCATATCCTGTTGGAATGAAAGAATTTTTAAGCAAGAAACATCAGATATTAAGATCGAATTATCGATCCTTTGAAGAGTATAAAAATGTAATGAATTCATTAATTGAAATTAACTATTCAAATAGTGAGATGGCATATTATCCAAGCACTGCGATACCTTATACTGCGATACCTTATGTATTTAGTGCTATGGGTATTTTGATAGGGAAGTTATTAAGTTTTCCGTTCATATGGTCCTTTTATTTGGGCCGACTTTTTAATTTGGGAATGTACGCAACGTTAGTTTTTTTTGCACTTAAGCATATTCCTGTAGGAAAAAAACTTTTATTTGTCTGTGCACTGCTACCTACAATATTTTTCCAGGCAGCTACTTTTTCTGCGGATGTGGTACTGAATAGTTTTAGTTTTTTAGTTTTTTCAATAATAATAAAATGGTTATTCGATCAAAAGAGATTAGCATTTTCTGATTTATGTATTATTGGTGGTTGCTTCATTTTTATTACAGCGAGCAAAGCAACGTATGCACCAATATTTCTCATGGTTCTAATTTTTAAAAATAAAAATTTTAGCAATAAAAAACATGAGTGGTTAATAAAGTTTGGCGTTTTATTAATAGGCTTAATAACATTTGTTAGTGTTTTTCTGTATGGCAAACAATTTGGCATTGCTCAATGGGGGGTGCCTGGTGTAAATGTAAAAGATCAAATTCTTTCAATTATATTTAATCCCATCAATTTTTTAGGAGTAATATTTAGAACAATTGTTACTCAAGGGCAAGAAATATTACGTGGAGCTAGTATGTTTCTCGGATTTGTAGGCCATTTTGGGAATGCATCTTTTATTTTTATATGGCTGGGTGTATTATTTATTGCAGCAGCAGATATTACTAATCAAAGTTCATTATTAGTAATGAGAGATAAAGGCATTATTCTTTTAATGTGTTTTTTAACACTGGCACTTTCTATGACTGCATTGTATGTAACATTCACACCTCTGGGATATGATGTTGTTTACGGATTTCAGGGCCGTTATTTAATTCCAATTATTTTCCCAGTACTATTTTTATTTCAGAGAAAGTACTTTATTTTTAAGATTGATCCCAATATGTTAAATATCGTTATTGTTATTTTTTCAGGAGGGATTTTATTTAAGGTCACTATGTTTGCATATATTTTATACTATGTTTAAGAAATGGCAAAAAGACTAGGTAAGTATAGTGTTAAATATATTGGGAAGGAAATTTATATCAATATGATTAATTTTAATGTACCGCCCCATGTAGCGAATGATATAGAATATATAAAAAGGGCAATAGCGAACCATAAAATTAGTGGGGGTGGTGAATTTACAAAAAAATGCAATGAATGGATAGAAAAAAAGTTCAGTACCCCAAAAGCATTATTGACAACTTCGTGCACGCATGCTTTGGAAATGTCAGCTCTTTTATGTAAAATAGAAGAAGGGGATGAAATAATCATGCCTTCTTATACGTTTGTATCCACAGCGGATGCTTTTGTTTTACGAGGGGCAAAAATAGTTTTTGTTGATATCGGTTAGTTTTAATATTGATTTTGAATCAAACAATGATTATGACGAAAATTTTCTATGTGGACTATAAAAAATATCAACTTGATGTTAATAAAATGAATCAAATTATGTATGAAGTGGAAAAAACATCCAGCATTGAAAAACCTATTATTTTTATAGGCGTACCGAATGGGTATAATTTAGGTACTAAGGATATACAAGGGGTGTCTTTATTTATATGGGATCGGGCTGTTTCGGCTGAATATGAATTAGATTCTGGTAGATTATACAATTTTTTTAATTTGCATGGATATAATATTAAGAAGCCAGATAAGTCGGAAATTGATATTGAAAAAATAAAAACCCAGGTTTCAAAAATGAACGTTTTTCCAAAAGAAGGATCAGTTGTTGATTATGAATCGTATACTATTGTAAAACTTGGTGAATCAAAATTAATTGAAAACCAATAGGTTTGTTGTTGAATTTATGTTGATTAATATATTGATTTTATAATAAGGAAGGAAAAATATGAAAATAAAACACATACATAATTCTCATATATCAAAAAATATAGCAACAAAAAATAGGGTTATTCTTTTTGGTGCAATTCTTATTATTACTTTTGGATATATGCTGTTCCTTAACATGAAAACTCCACTTATTGCCGATGATTATGTATATACCTTTATTTTTGGTACCACTACCCCGGTAACTTCTGTCGGAGATATAATAAAGTCTCAGTGGTCATACTACATGACTTGGGGTGGTAGGGTTGTTGCGGAATCATTGACCCAGTTATTTATGTTTTGGGGGAAAGATGTCTTTAATGTGGTCAATAGTCTTTGTTATATTGTGTTTATTTTGGCAATCTATTTTAATGCAGTAGGGCGGAAGATAAGGCCGGGAATGCTATTATTAGTGACTATTCTTGTCTGGTTCTTTATGCCGATGTTTGGCCAAACAGTGATGTGGATTACTGGTTCCTGCAACTATTTATGGTGTGGAACCCTTATTCTCCTAGCCATTTTGCCTTTTCGTCTTTATGAAGAACGACAGTCTAAGATATTGAAAGGCATCGGATTTGCCATTGCGATGATTCCACTATTTTTTCTCAGTGGTATTACCAACGAAAATACTGCAGGAGGGATGATTTTGAGCATGCTTTTATTTTGCTTAGTGTATAATAAAAGAAAAATTAAAATCCCTTTTTTCGCATATACTGGCATATTTGTTTCGATTTGTGGCTTTTTAGGAATGATTTTTGCTCCAGGGAATGGGCTGCGGGTGAATAATGAATCTGCAGTGGCAGAAGTTACTGCTTTAGTCGGGTCAAATCCGGTTATTACTAGACTTTCCTATTTTGCCAATAATTTGTATGCTCTCATGCCTTTGATTATTATTGCGGCAATTGCGTTCGTATTGTTATATAGTGCTAAAGGGAAAAAGGGAACGCTAATGTATTGGATTTTTGTCATAGCAGCAGCAGCTTCGATGCTTGTGATGCTGGCGCCACCGAAGTTTCCACCACGGGCTATGTTTGGTTTAGTGTCGTTTATTATCATTGCAGTAGTCTATGCTTTAGATCAGATTGAAATATTCCGCAAAGGTCTAAAAGGTTTTTTCATGCTTCCGGTATATTTTATATTGTTGTATTATACCATGTCACTAGGGGTGGTTGCTTTTGACGCAATTACGGTGATGGGTCAATTTGAAACTCGGGTTATTATTATCCAAGAGCATAAAGATGAAAACTACATTGGAGTGCCTGGCATTGTGCCTTTGACCAGTCATAATGGAATGTATGGTTTGCGAGATGTTCAAACGGACCCTAACCATTGGGTGAACCGTGCACTTGCAAATTATTACGGGGTTTCTAATATCATTTTAAAATAATAATGAGGTGAATAATTTGGGTGCTATCAAAAAGAAGTTGAGAAGGATAATATATTGGGAGTATTTTCCTTTTTTAATCTTTGCCTGCTTAATGGCGATCTTACATATTCTCATGCATCCCTTTCGTGATGATTTGGTTTATGGAGAAGTCTTAAATAAACAGCCTTTACTTTCCTATGTTTTGGATGAATATAATAGATGGAGTTCTCGAGTTATTATAATGCCTATCTCTGCTTTTTTTGCAGCCAAAAATTTTGTGTTATTCTCAATCGTTGATTCTTGCATATATTTTTTATTGCCATTCATGATTTCTAAAATATTTGTATATAAAAATAAATGGGAAAATAATTGGATCATAGTTCTTTTACTGTTATGTATTCCTTTTACTTCAATGATGTCTACAGCGGCTGGCTGGGTTGTCACAGGCATTCATTATTTATGGCCACTGACATTGGGATTAGTGGCATTATATCCATTAAAAAAAGGTTTATCTCAATGAACCTATTCAGAGGTATGAATATTTTTTCTATGTTGTGGTAACCTTGTTTGCTGCAAATATGGAAATTATGGCAGCAATTATTATGACTTTCTATGTTGCTTTTTCTATATTCTTTATTTTCAAAAAGAAAATGCCTTGGTTTATCCTTCTTCAAACCATTATTTTGATCGGAAACATGGGTTTTATAATAACCTGTCCAGGGAATGTGGCAAGAGATTTAGCTGAAGCTGCATCCCGCTTTCCAGAGTATGTCAATCTAAACCTCATCGAAAAAGTGGCGTTTTCTAGCTACCTCAACTTTGATCTCTGTTGACCTGACTTCTCTCGCATTAGTTGTCCTAGGAATGGTCTGGATATTTTCATGGATTAAATATAAAACGATGATCCCACGAATAATTTGCGTGATTCCATTTATATTTTGTTTAGGTATTAATTTAATACGGATTGTTTTATTTGGCCAAAAATTCACAAGAGTCTTTTCAGAATTAATTGGAAAAAATATTGTCTACCCAATTAATTATTGGGATTTAGTAAATGTTGCACCGGAAATGTATCATTATATTATACTATTGTTTATGTCTGTTTTTGCATTTTTCCTTATTCTAATGACATTTATTTTGTTTAGAAACTCAGAGCAGAAGTGGATCGCATTTTTAGTGTTGGGAGCGGGAATTGTGTCTCGTATTGTGATAGGTTTTTCACCAACAGTATTCGCATCTGGATCACGCACCTTTCTTTTTATCTATGTTGCTTTGGTTATTTATGGAATTTTACTTTATCAGACATTTAAACCGGAATTGACAGATAATAAACAAAAAATACTTGTCCGATTTCTATGTATTTTTGCAATAATAGGATATTTGGAGTCAATTTCATATTTGTTTTATCTTAATATTTATTTAGTATGATTACAGATTACTAATAATTTGAGAGTGTTTGATCTGTTTGTGTTTGAGCTAATCCATAACTTACAAAAGTGGCTTTAAATAGTGGATTCTGAATTTTGTTTTCTGCAAGGAGAAATCCCCCTTTTTTTTGGTATTTATATGGTTCTTTACGAAGTTAATTGAAATATGTATACCGTCGTGGCGGAGCCACGTGTCCGGTTTACAGAGAGCCACCCTTCCGGTTTTTCAGAGCCAATGTTCCGGAAGAGTAGCCAATGGTTCCGGTACGGAACCTAGTTGATCATTATTTATTACTGATGTCTATGAGGGTGTTGTATACCTCACGCATGGATTTATCATGTTCCTTGTCGATATATTGAATTTCAATGGTATAGGAATTGTTTTAGGGATGGAAGTTTGGGTTCCGGAAACTGCTCTCTTGCAATGCCGTGAATAGCCATATATAATGCCAGTATCAACTGGCATGGAGGTGAAGAAAAAGACCCCAACACGACTATATCCGACAAGATTGCCGTCGTACTGGGGTGCCCATAAAACATGATTATAATATCACAGTACGATATGATTTTCAACAACGAACAACAAATTTTTCATCAGGAGTAAAGAAGATTCTATCTGTCCCTTGTGAAGGTTCACTCATGGTCAAAGATAGTCGCAATCGTCATTGCCTGAATGGAAAAGGCGATCGGCTTGAATTAAGGATACGACGACTTAAATGCCGGTCCTGCGGGAAAATCCATACTGAACTTCCGGATTTTCTGCAGCCCTTTAAGCATTATGTCTCTCAGGTCATTGAAGACGTTTTGGATAAGGTGACAACGAGCTGCCCGGCGGAAGGTTCGACCATAAGGCGATGGAAACAGTGGTTTAGCAAGTCCACTGAAAAGATCGATGGCATTTTGATGGCGATCAGACTCTTTTTTACCCGGGCTGCCATCCCACTGATGGTATCCCACTTCTTTACTCCAGTCCCTGCGCAATACCGGTCCCGGATGGTTAAAGAAAGCCATGCGACAGCTTGCTAATTCTGGAAATTGGCCCATATTCTCAAAAAAAGGTACACACCCGCTTTGCATTTTGTCCAGAGAACCAGCATAGTATACTGACGTTATCTCATAAAGAGGAACGAAAGGAGCCATGCTCATGAATACAGAAACAAAACGAGAAGATATTGCGGCAAAGCGGTTGATGTTTATCACCCCACTCCTGGAGGAGGGACTGGATCCGGCAAAGATCACGGCGTTAAAAAATGAAATCAGTCAAAAAGAGGGAACCTCCTCACGCTCACTGGGGCGGTACATTGCCGCCTATCAAAAAGAAGGTTTTGAAGGACTCAAGCCAAAAACAGGCAATCGCCGGAATGCCCAGACCCTGCCACCCAATTATGATGTGGTGGTTGAACAGGCCATTATACTCAGGCGGGAGCTCCCTTCCCGGAGTGTGCCACAGATTATCACCATCCTTGAAATGGAAGGCTATGCCAAACCGGGAGAACTCAAACGAAGCACGCTTCAGGGACATCTTCAAAAAAATGGCTATGCATCGAAGCAGATGAAACTCTATCGTCAGAAAGGCAGTGCATCCCGCCGGTTTCAAAAAAAGCACCGTGGGATGTTGTACCAGGGCGATATTAAGTATGGTCCGTACCTGCCTATTGGTAAAAATGGAAAGCCAAAACAAGTTTACCTTTCAGCTTTCATTGATGATGCCACCCGGTACATCGTTCATGCAAAGTTTTACGACAACCAAAAGGTGGATATCATTGAAGACAGCCTGCGAAGCGCACTGATGCAGTACGGAAAACCCGATGCCATCTACGTTTTGATAATGGGAAGCAATACCGCTCCATATGGCTCACCAACGCCTGTGCAAAGCTCGATATCAAGATGCGTTATGCAAAGCCTTACCATCCGGAGGGGAAAGGTTATGCAAAGTAAATGATAATGTAAAGTAACCCTTAGAAGCGTAGTGTTTTTAAGCTAATCTGCTTGATTCACTTTACATTATGGAATGACTACAGGACAGGCATACAAGAAGGCTTGTAAACCCTGGATAAGATTCAAAAAGTCCCGGTGCAATTGAAAAACATCGGTCATTATTTTAAAATTGAAGGCCGTTTAATAATTAATTTGTTCCGTTTTGCAGCCAACAAATTAAGGAAGTAATCCTTGATTTTCGGTTCTTTGCTTCCATATTCATGAGGTGCGTGTTATAATACAGTGTCTTTTACATGAAAATAGACCATAGGAAAGGCTCATATATGGATTTATCAATTATCATTGTTAATTATAAAACACGGGAACTCACTTCGGATTGCATTGATTCAATTATTAAAAGCAATACCAAAGGGTTCGATTATGAAATTATTGTTGTGGATAATGCATCATGCGATGGCAGCATTGAAGACATTCAAAGTCAGTTCCCTGAAGTGAAGACCATTATAAACAAAGAGAATCAGGGGTTTTCAAAGGCCAATAATTTGGGGATTAAAACGGCAACGGGAGAATACATACTTTTACTCAATTCCGATACCATTGTGGAACTCAATACCCTAAAGGACGCCCATGATTTTATCAAAGATCATCAACATATTGGGGCTTTGGGGTGTAAAATACTGCTTCCGTCAGGTAAGCTTGATGCTGCCTGTAAACGGAGCTTTCCAACACCCATGAATGGCATTTATCACAGTTTGCATCTGGATGATGCCTCTCCGGACAGCATTCGTTTCGGTGAATATAACCTCACCTATGTGGATGAGAATAAAACTTGCTCCATTGTCTGGTAATATGTCAAGAGAAGATTTTCAAGCGACAGAAACAAAAGATTGAGAAAGGGGTAACTTTAATAGAACCTGGTATTTCTAAGAAAAAAACAGGTTAAAGAAAGAACTATTTAGTTAATGTCATCAACTTTATTGCCAGAGTAAATTTGATTTTTAGTCAGCAAGCCAAAAATAAGACGAACTAATTTGCGGGATGTCAGTGCAAGTGCTCTTTTGTGGCAGTGAGTCGTTACTTCACCATACTTTTTATGGTAGAAATCATTGTTACTCCGGGATATTATTCTTTACGCTGTTGGCAGCTTCAATCAGATAGTAGCGCAGATACTTGTTCCCTGTCTTGGTCATTTTCGTATCGTCAGCAGAATAATTGCCGGACTGATTGACTCTCCAGGTGAGACCGGCATACTTGGCCAAAGCATCATTCGAACCAAATGAAGCAATCGAACCGATTTCACCGAGGATCCCACCGGCGAACACCGGACCAATACCGGGAATGGAAGTAAGCGACTGGAATTCCGTCGTGTTAAGGCCTTTGATCGTTTTTCCAATCGCCTTATCGATGGTTTTAATTTCGTCAGAGAAGGCTTTAATGACATTAAAAGAAGAAGCAATGGATGTGTTCAAAGGTTCATATAATACCTTGTCCAGACGATACGAATCTCTGGCAGCCTTTTGAAGTAACTTGGCCGTTTCCAGAGAATTACTAAACCGGTTTTTACCTTTTTCGGAAACAAAGCTGACAAGATCGTCAATCGATGCATAGGCAATGTCATCCAACGATAGAAACTCTGTTAAAACAGCCGCCGAAGTAACCCCATAAAGATTGACAAAAGGGCGTTTTTCTTTATCCAATACGGATAGCTCGCTGAATTTCAAGTAGATATTGGAAACCATATAGGCTTTTTCTCTGGTAATGCATTCAATCAAATGGTGACGGTGCCTGGAAAGCCGTTGAAGCGCCAGAAACTGAGAACCCCGCCAGGGTTCACAAGTAATGCGACCGACTCGAGCAAAGTCCGCAATGATATAGGCATCCAGCGGATCGGTTTTGTCCATATCCACAAAAGATTTTCGATAGTTGGCGATCGATTTGGGATTGAGGCAGTATACAAGCGGCTTGTATGCCAAAAGCGTTTCATTGGACGATAAAAAATTGGCAATGTGAGTACTGTAAAAAGAAGTTGATTCCAAAGCAATAACGACACAACAAAGCTGATTCGAATTTAAACAGTCAATAATGCTTTCTAAAATAGAATTCGCACCCGGCTGATTATTCGGAGCTTTCAAATCAAGAAGTTTACTGCCGCTGAAATCAAGACCACAACAAACATTCGTTTTAGAACTCACATCAATCCCGACAAATAAGGTAGACATAAAGTTGTTTTTCATAAAATCACCACCTTTCCTTGGAGATCATGAGGAACAATCAGTAAAAGAGATACCCTAATCTTAGAAGTTGACTGCAACCTCGCACTATTGGCATTCATCTTTGAAAAATACCTTGCTGATGGCTAATCAAAGAGATGCAGCATCTGAGTAAGCAGAATATGACAACTAAGTCAGGAAGCATGCTTAGTAAGCGATGGCCATAAGGCTTCGCAGGGAGAGCAGGAATTGTCCTTCGCTAATTATTCTATAATGATATTTAACCTTAGGATATCTCAATTAACAATAAAAAAATAAAAATGTTTAGACCCATAAAATAATGGTTCTAAACATATTATACGAGGGAGTAATAAAATGAATACTACATTGTTGATGGTTATTATAATAACCATATTAATTGGTGAAGCTTACATGTTTTCCCTTTTAAAACATGATAAAATTGAATTGAAATATACGTTAGCATGGATTATTGGAGGATTTGTTTTGATCTTTTTTTCCTTTTTCTCTGATTTATTGATCTTTATTACACATTTATTTAGGGTATACGAACCAGTTAATTTTATTTATTTTCTTGGCTTTATCTATGTACTTGGAATTTTATTAAGTTTAACCATTGCGCTCTCAAGGAACTCATCGCGGGTGAAAATGCTCGCACAAAAATACGCGCTACTTGATGAAAAATTGCGAAAAAACGAGTTAATCGAGGTTGTTTTTGAGGATACTGTAATAAGAATGAATAAATATTTATTTTCTTTCAAAAGAATAGTAGGGTTAAAAGTCTCCGATAATAATTTAAATATGTTTTATAAGGAATTTCATTATGATTAAAGGCGAATTCAATAAGGAAAGAGTGTTTCAATTTCTAAGCTTTGTAAAGAATAGATTAATAGAACGCTGGGGCTTTGTATTATCTGCAATATTATTGTTTTTGATTTTTCTGATTTTAAAGAGAAGCAATTTAGATATTCCTATAAAACTATGTGCTTTGGCATTGATTTTAAGTGTAGTTTTAATATTATTTATGGGAAAAGAAGTGCACAAGAATGCATTTGCCATTATACTATGTTTTGGTTTACTTTTTTCTTTCACAACACCTGTTTTTGATACGCCAGACGAAAATGCGCATATGTTGAGGACCTTATATACAGTTGGCGGGAATCTTGTTTTAACCAATATCGATGAGGATTTAAATGTCAGTAAAGATTATGACAATATCAACTCGCAATTTGGGAAAAATATTTATGAAAATAATATAAAAGACTTTCATCATGATGAGGATAAAGTTGGTAACATTTGGTTGAAAGTTACAAATGCTTATTCCTTTATTTCATATATACCACAATCGATAGGGGTTATAATCGGCAGAGTTTTGAATCTTGATCTATATTGGATCTTCTACTTAGGAAGAATTATCAATCTTTTGTTTTATGGGTTGGTGATAAGTTATGCTATTAAAATTACTCCAATATTTAAGAATGTATTTTTAGTGGCGGCTACTATTCCCATTGCTGTTTATATGGCTTCTTCTTATAACCAAGATGTATTTAGTATGGCATTGGGATTTTTGATTGTTGCATACTATATATATTTATTTAACCAGGAAAAAAACATGATTGGCATAAAAGAAATTTCTATTTATACATTGTTGTGTTCACTGATGGCATTTACTAAATTACCCTATGTTCTGCTAATTGGGCTTATTATCTTTATAGCTCCCGAAAAATTCAAAAAAAGAAGTTATTATTTAGTATCGTATCTGTCCATTGTTGTTGTTGCTTGTGTTTCAATTATTTGGTTGAAACAATATGCTTCAATTTCTCCCCCTAATACTCTAGTTGGAGTTAGCATGGACGGACAGTTGAGGTATATATTTAGCGAACCATTAAAAACAATTAAGCTTATTGGTAATGTATTGCTTTCAAACATGAATATTCCTACAAGTATGTTCTTGTTTGGGTGGCTTTCTTATGGTTCATCTGAAATTGGGTTAATATATTTGTTTTTTTTAGGGGCGATGATGATTTTTTACCCGAGAGAGGATGTTCAAGTTAGAACAGTCAGATGGGGCAGCTTTCTTGTTTCAAGTGCTATATATATTGCAATATGTCTATCAATGTACATGACATGGACCCCAGTTGGAGCTGATTATATCCAAGGAATTCAAGGTCGTTATTTTGTTGGTTTGCTCGTTTTGATGTCTATATTTATGAATATTGGTCCACGGAATAATCAATTAGATCCAGTAACTTTAAACAAATATAATTTATTGGTAACCTATATTCCTATCTATTTTCTGCTGATAAGTTTCACGTTAACACTAAATAAATATTATTGAAGTTTTTTCGTCAATCATATTGAATTTAAAGGTAAAAGGATAGATCATTAAAAATAAACACATAATGGAATTGGGAATAAGCCAAGAGTTGTAACCCTAAAAAAAGAAATAAAGCATTAAATTTTTAGAACTATACTAAATTAATATAAGAAATAGACTGGTTTTAGTATTATTGTCATGTTTGTGCGTGAGGCGTTTATCAAATCAGCATCATTATAGCAACTTGACAAATCAAGTTTTCTATAATAGTATTAGTGGAAGTTTCTAAATCGAAAGGATTCTAAAGTGGAAAAAAAAGTAATTGAATTAACAATATTAATGCCTTGCTTAAATGAAGCAGAGACCTTGGAAATATGCATACAGAAGGCACAAAAGTTTTTAAAAGAATTTTGTGTAGATGGAGAAGTACTAATTGCTGATAATGGCAGCACAGATGGATCACAAGAAATTGCAATTAGAAATGGTGCGAGAGTTGCAAATATTAAAGAAAAAGGGTATGGAAGTGCGTTAAGAGGTGGCTGTATCAATGCATATGGTAAATATGTAATAATGGGGGATGCAGATGATAGTTATGATTTTTTAGCATTGATGCCTTTTTTAGAGAAATTGAGAGATGGCTACGAACTTGTAATGGGGAACCGTTTCAAAGGTGGGATTGCGAAAGGTGCAATGCCACCTTTACATAAGTATTTAGGTAATCCTGTATTATCCTTTATAGGTCGGATTTTTTATCCAAGCAATATTAAAGATTTCCATTGTGGATTAAGAGGTTATAATCGAGAAGCAATGTTAGCTTTAGATTTGCAAACGACAGGAATGGAATATGCAAGTGAAATGGTAGTGAAGGCAACACTTAATGAGTTAAAAATGATCGAAGTTCCAACAACTTTGTCTCCTGATGGAAGGTCACATCCGCCACACTTACGAAGTTGGAGAGATGGTTGGAGACACTTAAAATTTTTAATGATGTATAGTCCCAACTGGACATTTTTGTATCCTGGACTTATTTTATCGATTATAGGTTTATTAGTAATGATTTTTATTGCAATAGGTCCTATGAAAATTGGTAATGTTAATTTTGGAATTAACACTATGATGTATGGTTCAGTTGGAATACTTGTTGGTATAAATATAATATTATTTGCATTATTTACAAAGGCTTATGCATTAAATTCAGGATTTATTCCAAAAGAAAATAAAGCCGTTTCTTTTTTTGAGCGGTTTACTGTAGAAAAGGGTGTTGTTTTTGGCGCTTGTTTAACAATGTTGGGTTTAATTGCTACAGTGATAGCATTTATTATATGGGGGAATAATTCTTTTGGAAGTTTGCAGCCTGAGTCAATTATGAAAATCACAATCCCAGCGGCAACCTTAATCGCTATTGGATTGGAATTGATTTTTGCAAGCTTTTTCTTGGGTATCTTGGACATTAAAATTAAAGTCAAATAAATTATTAAATACAAGCATTTGAACTGTTTATGGTTACATAACTATCTAAAAAACAATAAAATGTAAATAAATGGCAATAACCTTCAAATTTTTAGTTAATTATTTAGTTATAGGAGAAAAATCGAATTGAAATCTTTACTAAAAAAGCATGAACTGTTAATTTTTATTGTTGCTTTTGTTTTGATAAAGCAATTGTTGGTACTGACATTACCTATAAATGCATATTCAACTGCAGGTCATGATGATCGTTTAATGATCAATTTTTCAAATTCAATACTCCATGGCGATTGGCTAGGTTCATATTCAGAAATGACACTTGTAAAAGGTAGCTTTTTTCCTTTTTTTTTGGCTGTTGATTCTATTATTGGAATCCCATATACTATGGCTATTACATTACTTTATTCTTTTTCATGTATTGTTTTTATAATAGGAATAAAAAGTCTTTTTAAAACAAAGATTTCATTGTATATTATGTTTTTCATACTATTATTTAATCCTGTAACTTATGCTGATGATACTTTTCTTCGGGTATATAGAAATTGTCTCACAGCTTCGCAAATCTTGATTATTACTGGTTGTATGTTTGCAATCTATTTTAATAGAAATAAGAAAATACGGAATATAATTCCATGGTCAATTGGTTCCGGAATAGGTTTAGCCTCACTTTGGCATACTCGTGAAGATGGCATTTGGATTATTCCATTTATCTTTATTGTAATCATAATCACTTTATTTTCGATTTTTAGAAATAAAGATACATTTTTTGAAGAAAAGATTATAAAGGGACTGTTTGTGTTTTTACCAATAATTTTTCTATTAACAAGTTCATGGATGATCGCAGCATTAAATTACAGTCATTATGGAATATTTACAACAAATGAATTAAACAAAAGTAACTTTACAAAGGTTATTAAATTGATGTATTCTGTTCAGCCTTCTGAAGATATTGATTATGTTTCGGTGCCAAGGAGCACAATGAATAAGCTATACGTGGCATCACCTGCATTAAATAGTATTAAAAATGATATTGAATCAAGTCTGGACCAATGGTCAGCAGTTGGAAAAAAGGGAGATGATTTAGAAGTTGAAGATGGATGGTTTTTTTGGAGTATTCGTTCTGGGGTATCTGCAGCAGGGTACTACGAAAATGCAAAAAAAGCTAATGAATTTTATGAAAAAATATCGAAAGAAATTGAGAGTGGATTTAGCAGTGGCAAATTAATAAAAAGAGGAACGATGCCTTCAGCTTTGATGTCTCCATGGAAAGCTTCGTATGCAGATTTATTACCCCAAAAAATTATCAGTACTTATTTATATGTAGCTACTTATGATGGAGTCCAAACACAAATTATTGAAAGTATTGATGATAAAAATAATGGGATTCGGATTTTCGAAAGAATTACTAATAATTTAGCCTTATATCCTGGTGAAGATTCTTATCAAGGAGATCATTTTAGAGTGAAAATATTGAACAAAATAGCTGCTGTTTATCAAAAGACTGGTTTAGTGTTTTTTTTGGTAGCAATATTTTGTTATTTAGTGATTTCATTTTTATCATTAACTAAAAATAAAAGAGAAAAATATGAGCTTGAAGATACTTGGTTAGTATTAACAGGATTATTAGGGAGTATGAGTGTTCTAATATTGGGAGTTTCTTATACTGATATATCTGCGTATTCGGCAATTT
>Ga0209748_1000954_pt1 | contig 14591 bp, 14 predicted proteins | sample BarGraIncu00421A_FD_185490 | JGI IMG/M metagenome (GOLD analysis project Ga0209748, IMG submission 185490) | Arctic peat soil microbial communities from Barrow, Alaska - Barrow Graham LP Incubations 004-21A (SPAdes) (version 2) | ecosystem: Environmental > Terrestrial > Soil > Wetlands > Peat... | reverse complement strand
GATCGTGCCCATGTCCCGCAGTCTCGGGCGTGGCTGTGACAGCTTTGCTGGCACGAGCGGGCCGATCCGTGCGGCAGAATTCGGCTACAGGCCCTTAGTGCGTCGGACGCCGCGAACGCGATCGGGAGCGATCAGACGGCCGTGACGGTCTTGGATGGGACGGGGCAGGTCATCGCGGCAACACCGAACGGGGCCCCGCCCGAAGTCGTCGCCGCGCGCCTCGATTCCGCAACATACGCGAATCTCGTGAGCACGGGCGGCCGGATCACGATCGTGGAGCCAGTCTCGGACGGCTTGGGCGACCGGGTCCTCGTCGTCGCGGCCGGCGTCCGGCTCAGCGATAGCCAGTCGGGCAACAGCAACGCAGCGAAGCCGGGCAACGGCCACGGCCTGGCTCTCGGCCACACGGGGGCGACGACGGGACCACCGAACGCGGTCGTCCAGCTGAGCGTCTCCTTGAGCCAGGTCGACGCGGCATTGGCGGGATTGCGCTTCGCCTCAATCGCGCTCGCGGCGGCCGTTCTCGTGCTCGCGATCGCCCTCATGCTCCTGCTCACTCGGGCGAGCCTGGCGCCACTCCGCCGGGTTGCCGCTGCCGCGGACAGGATTGCCGCTGGAGATCTCTCGGCCCGCACGCAGCTGCCGGCCGGTGAGGACGAGATCGGCCGACTTGGCCGGGCGTTCGACCGGATGGCTGCGCGGCTCGATGCGAGCACGCAGGCGCAGCGTCAGTTCGCCGCCGACGCCTCTCACGAGCTCCGCTCGCCGCTCACGGTCCTCGGTGGGTACATCGACGTCCTGGGGCAGGGCCAGATCGATGAACCCGCGACCCGGACCCGAGCCATGGCCGCGATGCGAATGCAGATCGATCGACTCTCGCGGCTCGCCGCAGACCTGCTGGTGCTGACCCAGATCGAGGCCGGCGGGGGCCACTTCGAGTCGCAGCCCTTGGACCTGGGTGAGGTTGCGGCCGACGTCGCCGAGGCGACGCAGGCGATGGCTGGCGGGCGCCGGGTCGAGGTCGAGCGCGATGGCCAGGTGCCGGTGCTCGCCGATCCCGATCGATTGAGCCAGGTGCTCCTCAACCTTCTCGACAATGCGGTCCGGCACACGCCTGCCGACGGCCTGATCCGCGTCTCCGTTCGGCGCGAGGGCCGCTTCGGGCTGGCTGAGGTCCTGAACACCGGTTCGACGATCGCGCCCGAGGATCTGCCTTAGGTCTTCGACCGCTTCTACCGGACGAGGCACTCGTCGCCCGCGGGTGATGGCCATACGGGACTCGGCCTCGCGATCGTGCGGGCGATCGTGGAGGCGTCGGGCGGAATCGTGAGCGCGGCGAGCGACGCCGAGGGGACGCGGTTCGTCGTGCGACTGCCGATCTCGGATATCCCGCTTCTTCAGCCTCTACTCAGCGAAGGTACAACCGAGCGTCAGGTGGGCACCGTAGCCTGAGGGTGCAGGGAGCGGGTTCCGCCCCGGTGCCGCGCAGAGGTGTCCCACGATGGATGTGAAACGTCTACGTCCCGCGCTGATCGCGCTGGTCGCCCTGGGCCTGCTCGTCACCACGGTCATGGCCGCGAGTCCGAGTCCGTCGCCATCGGCCTCGGCGGGCGCCTCACCTGACCCGTCGCAGGCTGGCTCGCAGGCGAAGGAGTCACCCAAGCACGACGTGACTGAGAGCCCCGAGCCCTCCGAGACCGCCGAGCCGGCCGAACCAGCCGACGGCGAGACGCCCGGCACGCCGCCGACCGCCGACCAGGTCGCCCGCGTCGTCGCCGCGCTCAAGGCCGCCGAGATCCCCGCGACGGCCGACCAGATAGGACAGCTCATGACCCAGCTCGGCCAGGGCGAGGCGGTCCGGGTCCTTGCCTTCGCCAACGCCTCGCACCAGAGCCCCGACGCGATCCTGAAGATGTTCCAGGGCGGCAAGGGCTGGGGCCAGATCAAGAAGGATCTCAGCCTGTCTATCGGCCCCGGAATCGGCTGGATCATGGGCCACGGTCATGGTGGCGGGTCAACCAAGGGTCCCGCGAAGCCAGCCTCGACGCCGACACCCTGAACCCTGCAGCCGTCAGGCCAATCGTCCCTCCCATCCTCCGAAGAGAGCGGAGCGCCCGGTGCGCCGGGGGCGGGCGAGCGTAACCCGCGGCGGCGACATCGTCGGCGCTGGTGGAGCGCCTCACCCGCCGCGCGGGGCTGCTGCCAACGCCGCCCGCTACTGCACGGTGAACGTTGCAGTAGCGGTGACGGATCCACCGAGGGTGCAGGTCACCGCGGCCTTCGCCGTGCCGGGCTTCGTCGTCGCCGACACGTTCCAGGTCCAGGACACGATCCCGTCCGAGCCAGCGGTCGGCGTCGTCTTGAGCCCGGCCGCGGCGGACACCGTGCCCGATGGCCAGGTCACCTTCGCGGAGCAGACCGCGCCGGGCGACGTCTTCGCGGTCATGCTCGCGGTCGAGCCCGGGATCGCCGGGCCGGGCAGGCTGACGAACTTCACCGAGAGCGAGGCGGGCCGTGGGGCGACGGTGGGCTTCGGGGTCGGGCGCGGCGTGGGCCGGGCCGTCGGTGGAGGAGTCGTGGCGCCCGAGGCCAGCGGGATCCCGTAGTAGGCGTGGACCCAATGCACACCGATGCGCGACTGGGCGTCGGCGAGGGTCATGGTCCCTGCGCAGACCTGACGCTTGAGGGAGGTCTCGAGCGAGTCCTTCACCCGCGCGCCGACGTTGCGCCCGTCGGGGAGCGTCGCGACGTAGGGCTCGGGCCAGAGGTTGCGCAGGTCGCTCGGCGCACCGCCGAGCTCGAGCGGGATCAGGTGGTCCTCCTCGTAGGAGGCCGTGCTCGTGTCGGCATAGCCGTACTGGGCGATCTGCTGGATCTTGAGGCCGGTCGTGTACGAGGAGGAGGGACGGATCGTCGCGGTCCAGCCCGATACGCAGATCGTCCTCCCGATCGTGGCCTGGGTGACCGCCGAGTTGTACGCGCCGGGGGTGAGCGCGGGACGCGGCTCGCCGGGCAGACGGCCGGCTGCGGTCGCGGTGGGATTGGTCGAGGCAGCGGGGCTCGGCAGCGGCCCGGTGTCCCCGCCGGTCGCCCCGTCGTCCTCGTCGGTGACCGTGAGCACGGGTTCGGGGTCCACCTTGACGTCGGCGCTCGCGCTCTCGCCCGTTCCCTGTTCCGAGCACGTGAGGGCCAGGAGCCCGAGATCGGGCGTCAACGGACCAACGCTCCATGCCCCGCTGGCGTCCGTCGTCGCACTCCCGACAGTGACGCCGGAGGCTTCGCACGAGACGAGAGAGCCCGGCTGCGCCACGCCACTCGGGGTGACGTGGCCCCCAACGATGATTCGGGATCCGCCGACGGGCGCGTCCATGCTGAATGCGATGGGAGACGGAGACGGAGACGGAGCCCGCGTCGGCCCAGGAGTCTGCGCGGGACTTGCGGGCGGTCCCGCTGCCCCGCCGCATCCCGCCAGCGCGAGCGCGAGCACCACCGCGAGCCGTCTCATTCCGTCCTCCCGCGTGGGCCCCGTCGCACGTCCGCTGACCGATCGGCGGTCCTCGCACGAGCCTCCGCCTTCGAGGGCAGGATGGCCACCCGCCTCGGGCTTTGACAGAGCCGCATGGCACGGCCCCCGGTCGCCCGGTGCGCGTCCCATCCTCCGAAGAGAGCGGAGCACCCGGTGCGGCGCCGGGGGCCGTGGTCAGTCTAGGCGGCGTCGCCCGCCAGCTCGTGAGCGGCCAGGATCGCGGCACCGTAGGACCGGAACGGCGGCAGGATGGCGCGGCGGAGTCGGCCGGCGCGGTCGGGGCACGTGGGCGGTCAAGCCCCGGTTCGTCCGAGTCGCCCGGATCAAGCTCCGCTGTCCGAAGAGCACGTTTGGCGGACTCACCACCGCAGAGGATCGCGTAGCGGTAGCCGTTTCCGCCACGCTCCTCCTCCAAATACGCGGAGGCCAGGCAAAGTTCGCCGTCTACGCGGACCGGTGCGGCAGGACGTAGCGATCCAGTGCTGACATACAGGACTCGGTCTTCCCGCCGGGTCGGACATCGGAAACATCGAGCCGTCGTTCATCAGAATCGCATCTTCGTGCCGTGCTCGTTCGAAGTTGCGCGTCCACCGAAATGTCAGCCATGCCGTGAGCGGCGACGCAAGTACGCCAAGCGCGGCGACGACGAGCGCCCACCCGGTCGTGTCCACAACTGGACCCGCTACTTCGAGCGGCGGCCCCGATTGCTCAGGACACCCCGGCTCAGCAGGATTGCGTTCTCATAGCCCTTGAGGGCACCGTTGTGCGCGACGTTCACGGGCACACCCATGCTGCCTACGATGCGCTTGGCCGCGACCTTCACCGTCCCAACCTTGTCCTTCTCAGGGTCGAAGAAGAACGGGAAGACTTGCGATTCGGCGCCAGCGGCAGCCTGGGTGATGGCCTTCTCAAGAGCTTGGTCACGGGGCGAGACTGCGCGAACGGCCTTGGGCTTCTTGAGTTCGCTGATATCAAAGGGCTTGCCGATGGTGTACTGCTGAGTGGTCGGCATCTTGCCTCCGTCACCTACGGGTGCTCAGTTGTGGCCCTGAGTTTCGATGCTGAGTCTGGCTTGGGTCTTGCGTCAACTGTCTCGCCATCCAGGGTTAGCCCGGACTCCGATGCTACACGCGCCACGTACGCCTTGAGCCCACCGAAACGCTCCCCGCCAACTTCATCATCAGTGAAGCCAACCGCCACGAACATGCCGGTATCGGTGTCTTGGGCTCTGACGTATGCGGGCAGTTGGGCGCCGGGGCCATTCCAGAACCGGGTGTTGCTGGCCAACTTGAGTTCGGTAACTACGGTTGAGGCGTAGCCCGTTGAGAACAGGAAGTCAACGGGACCCATGCCCGCGTCAGTCTCACGGCTCAGCAGAACATTTCGGATTTCGCACGCGCCCCGCGCCATCGCACCAAAGAGCCGCTGCACTGCCTTCTCGGTCCGTGGCTTGGTGCAGGCATCGTCGCGGTACAGAAGGAAGTAGCCCCGGTTGTTCTCTACCTCGGACTTGAAGTGCCTGACGAGAAACCGCACGAACGCAAGAACTTCGGCCGCGGTTGAGGGTGGTATGAAACCTCCCGCGCCAGTAGCAAGGCCCATCTCATACATGACGCGCCGGGACGAGCCAACACCCAACGGGTCTTCGCTGAATACGTAAGGTCGCGGCCCCCGTCCTTCCTCCCACGCCACGTACTCGCGCACCCAGTCGGGGTTGGCATTTGCGACGGTCAGGATCGAGGCAGCGAGGTCTTTCTTGACCGCAACGTTGAACTGGCCCCGGATATCCTCGCTGTGGAAGTCCCACAGGTAGTCCTCAAACTCATAACGGTTGATGGTCGGGAGGTTCCGCAGGACCGCTTTGGGCACGAGGATGACTGCGCGCTTGCTGTGCGGGTTGATGGGCAAGTCGCCAAAGACGGGCACCGGCCTGGGCGTGCCATCTACCCGCTGGTATCCCCATAGGCGCACTTGCTTCTTGACGGGCAAGCCCAACTCACGGGCCACGCGCTCCGTGTAGGCAACGAACCGATGGGCCACGACGCGTAGGGTTATGTCGCTGATGCGGTCAGGTCCAAGGCCCCGAGACAGGAGCCCGATTTCCTCAAAGTGCTTCGGGCTATCGAGTCCCGCCTTGATCGAGACCAGCATTGCCCGCTTGATTTGGTCAGCGAAATGCCTGCCGGAACCTGCCCCTTCGGTGCCCAGTGCGGTGTAGCCAAGGCATGGTTCGGGCATCTCGGGGAAGCTGAGCAATCCGCTCGTGTTGGCAAGAGGACTAGCGGCAAGCAGTCGGAAGGCGTGCCGGAAATGCTCGAAGAGGTCTTCGGCTGCGCCATCGAACTCGGGTTCCCCGGCAAAGTCCATGAGGAACGGGTCCACGAAGACCGCGTTGTCAGAGGTCAGTACCGGGTCAAACCACGCAGCCTCATCCGGGTCAGGAATGCCGAAGACGGCTGAGAATAGCGAGCGTTCGTAGTTGGGCTCGGCGGTCATGACAGGCTGCCGCCGCTCATCTCCGCCCAACTCTTGAGGCGCGCAGGGCGGACCATTGGGCCGAAATGCAGAGTGCCACCAGCGAACTTGGGATGCGTGAAGTCGTGCGCCACTAATCTCTCGCGCTCAGGCAGTCATCGAGGATGCCGCCAAGCGACTGAACCAACTCGGGGATGTCTTCCCGGTGGTCTAGTGGTCCCGAGACTGACAGGCCATCGTTCTCAATCAAGCCATCACCAAAGTCGGCCACGTCACTATAGTGCTTACGCACTCGCTTGGCCTTCTCGTGAGACAAGTGGTTCCCCCGGACTGGTTTGTCTACCCGAACAGCTCTCGCTGTTCAACATCCGACTTCGGAGCGACCTTCTGCGCCTGCTGATAGGTCGGCAGAACGAACGGCGGGAGGTTGGGTTTCCGGCCATTCTCAAGAAGGTCTTTGACGCTCAGGACTTGGAGCCGTTCGTAATCGCGGTTCCAAAGTTCGGAATGGTAGGACCCTGCGGTACTCGCCTCCAGCAGCATCTCTTTGGACGGTTCCTCAAGCGTAACGAACAGGCCGATTGCGGCATGTTCGCGCTCTATCGTGCCCTTTAGGTCGCGCACCATTCCCGAGTTGACGTGTCCTGACTTGACGCTCACAACCACCGACTGCAGTTCGTTGTTCTTGTCAGTGAAAGTGATTAGCCCGTCTATGCCGCGGTCACTGCCCTTCTTCTCTACCCCACCAAGCGGCTTGGCATCCACGAGTGCCAGTGCCCACCATTGGAACTGGTAACGGCCTTCGGGTGATTGCGCGAGCTGGCGTGCACCCTCAACCTCGGTCGGCTGTCCGATTACCGGCACGTCCTCAAGCCCGAATGAGTCTTTGAGGCGAGCCCGCATTACGGCAATGCTTAGGTAGGTCACGTCGATGCCGACCCATTGGCGCTTGAGTTTCTGAGCCGCCACAAGCGCGGTGCCGCAGCCACAGAAGGGGTCTAGCACGATGTCACCGGGGTCTGAACTCGCGGCCAAGACGCGTTCGAGTAGTGCAAGCGGCTTCTGAGTTGGATACCCCAATCGCTCTTTGGCCGGTGCGGCGATGACGCCGATATCATCCCACCAATCTTGGACAGGCTGGCCCTCGTTCTCATCCAAGTAGCGAACGTAGGCGTTTATCATTGCCTTGCCGTCCGGGTAGGTCTTGATGCGGCCCTCTCGGTACAGGCGCTCCATGTTCTCTTTCGTGTAGCGCCAAGCCTGAGTGATGCCGCCCCACTCGTAGACAGGACCGCGCCCACCAGGGGCGGAGATGTTGTCAAGGCGGTAGCGCCGTCCGTTCTCATCGACCTTCCGGTAGACCTTCTCAACGTACGAAGCGTCGAGTTCAGTCCTGAGAACATTGAACTTTGGATTGTCGGTCTTTCCGTAGAGCAAGAGAACGTCATGGACGCGCCCGAACCGAACCGAGTCGTTGTGTGACGACGTGCGCTTCCAAACTATCTCGTTGATGAAGTTCTTTGGGCCGTAGATGGCGTCAAGAACCACTTTCAGGTAATGGCTCGCGGTGGGGTCGCAGTGAAGGTAGAGACTGCCGGTTGGCTTCAGGGTGCGGCGCAGTTCAACCAGTCGCACGGTCATTTCAACGAGATACGCGAGCATCTGGTTTGTGCCGATGCCCGCTCTGAGGGAAGCGACAATCTGACTGACCGACGAAGGCACCCGGCCTTCATGCCTTGCCGTGTTGGTCAGGTATTGATACGTCGCCTCTGGCCCCGGCCCCCAATGCCATGTGTCTTCAAAGGCGAGCATTTGGGCGTCGGACTTCCGGCCGCTCTCGTCCTTGAAGATGACGTTGTAATCCCTGTTCGAGTTGAACGGCGGGTCAAGGTAGATGAGGTCAACGCTCTCGTCGGGGATGTAGCGGCGCAGGATGTCCAGGTTGTCCCCGTAGTACAGGGCGTTGGTCTTCATGGCCAAATCGCCCGCCGTACCGTTTCTGTTACAACGCTAATCAGGACTTCGCGTAGTCCGGCCGCGCCTTCCTTGCCCGCTTTGGCTGCCAACTTCTTGAACCTGACCACTGCAAGCGGGGTGCGTACGGTGTCCCTCACGAGGTCATCCAGCGAGCCCTTGAGGGCATCGCGCTCGTCAGGTTTGAGCCCGTCCAACTCATCTGCCATCTCACGGGCTGCCACAAGCGCACTCGTGGTCCATGGGAACGCATGACCGCAGTATTGGCAGAACGCGGGGCGGGCCATGCTGCCCATGTAGCCCGAGCCATGAAGGTACCCGCGGATGTCAGCCTTGCAGTTTTCGCACGCGGTAATGGTCCGAGCGCCACATCGGGAACAGAACTCCTCCCGGTAATGTGGGCTGCCCGCCGCAAACTCAGTGACGATGTGACCGTTCAGGCAGATTTGAGCAACGTCGTACTCACTCACGGGAGCGATCCTAGCAGGCAGGGTTGGCGTTCGGGAGGGTTCGTGAGCCGAGTCGCGCACGGACTTCAACACCCGCCAAACCTTTTAGGATGCGCCCTGCCAGTGCCACCTAGTCTGTCACGGCGGTCCAAGGGATTGCCACAAGATATAGTGGCTATCCACAGCCTACACCACAAGATGTTGTGGTTGTGGCCTTGACGCGACGGCTGGCCCCGCTACCATGTCCGGTAAGGCTCATGACCCTTCGATAGCCGAGCCGGAAAGGAGGAACAGGCCGATGAACAAGCCTCTGAAGCCGGGCATGATTACGCCGCAGTCCGGCATCTACAGCCCGAGCAAGGGCGGGTTCGAGGTTGCCATTGCCAAGGGCAACCGCGTGCCCCCGACCAAGCCGGGCGGGACGTTCACCCTCAAGACCCCCACCAAGAAGACATAGAAGACGGCCTCCCGAGTGACATTCGGAAGGCCGTCAAGTAGAGCATCCGGGTCGGGTAACAAGGGTCGCCCGGCCCTCCCTCGATAACGCCGCAACAGTACGCTAGCCCGTCAAGAGGAAAGGCAGCCAAGGCGCAGGGTGGTCCGCACGCTGCAGGTACGCTGCAGTTGAGCCGTCACGACCCCAATCTAAGCACGTCGCGGTGGGCGACACCGGGGCGAAGCCGGGATCGCAGGTGGCCTGGTGGGTCGGCCGACGGACTGCACTGGGCCCGTGCCGCCGTCCAGGCCCGTCCGGGAGGCTTCTACGACGTCCATGCCGCCAGCAGCGGACTCGTGGCCATCAGCTTGACGGGTGGCACGCCCGGCCTGACCTCGTTCTGGACCTCGCCCGACGGGCGGAGATGGACGGTCAGTACGGCCGATCCGCTACTTATCGCAGGGCCAGCCAGGGGGCCTAGTCGCCCGGATCAGCCACGGCCCCATCTTGCCATTGCCCGTTCGTTCGAGAGGTGCCTAAGGCTATTGCGCTGAGAGTGCGACGCTCCAGACGCAGCCTTCCTGCTCGCCCGTCCGATCGCGGGCGCGGACAGTCTGTCCGGGCACGATGCGCTCGTCGGAGTCAGGCGTCCGCACCTCGTGTGGACCGAGGTCGGAGAGGACCCCTTCCCAGTCGTCGGTGGCCTCGACGAGGGATGTCCGGACCTTCGGTGGGTAGAGCCGTCCATTCTCGGCGTAGCCGATGACGAACAGCACCGTGCCGGACTCAACTGGGCCTGCAACCTCGCACTCCCACATGTCGGCGTGGTCATCGGGTCCCGAGAACCCCGCCACGATTGCCGCGAGCCATCTCCGCAGGAGATCGTCGGCCTGCCCGCGGTCTCGGAAGACCCGCGGCTCCAACGGCCGCCCGCGGTGAGTGCGCCCCAGGACGTACAGGACTGTCATCGCGCTCAGTGTAAGGGTGCCGTTGCGCCACCGCCACGCAATGAGGTCGGACGACTTGACACGGACTAGGTGCCGCCGACCTTCTCGACGTGCAACCGACCGCCCCCATCCTGCTCCAGCCGCTCTTCGCCGATGGTCCCCACAAGGTATCGGACGAGGATCTTGCTGCGCGCTACGCGGAGATCAAGGCGATCTGGGCGCGCTTCCTGCAGCCCAAGAAGATCCGCCTGCCCTCCCTCGACTCACTCGAAGGTCTGAGCCTGGTCTACCTCGCGGACGGCTACCCAGAGACGAGACCGGTCTCCAAGGACGAGGCGACCACGTTCGTCCGCTTCTACAAGCCCAAGACCAACGATCTGCAGGCGATCCGCCACCTCTCGACCCAGGCGGGCTTCTGGATCGCCGCCGGCAGTCGGGCCGAGCGGGCGAGCGATGGCGCGGTTCTTCGCAACGGCTGGTATCAACTACTGACGCTCGAAGAGACCTACACCAACTGGGATTCGGCTCGGCGCGTCGAAAGCGGCGACTGGGACGAGATCAAGCGAGCCTACGCGAACCGCTGCGCTACCTGCGGATCAGAGGAGGGCCGGCCGAACCTCCAGTGGCCCACCCAGACCACCACGCTTCAGAAGGGCCACATGAACCCTATGGAGCCACTCGGGCCAGGGAACCTGATTCCGCAGTGCTCGCCATGTAACAAAGCGTACTTGTCGCATTTCATCTTCGACGACCGTGGCCGCACCGTCTCCATCGCCGACCCCGTGCCGGTCATCAAGGCTCCAGAGCGCGTCCGCAGGGCCGTCTACGAGATTCTCGCGCGCGAGTTCGACCGATGACGCTCGAGGCGCAGCGCGACCGTATCCTCACCGGCGACTGCATGGCGCTGCTCCTCGACCTGCCTGACGCCTCGGTTGATCTGGTCCTGACCGACCCGCCGTACTTCCTCGACAAGATGGAGAACGACTGGGAGCACGATACCGTCCACGACAGGAAGTACCAGGAGAAGGGAACGGTTTCGTCCCTGCCGGCGGGCATGAAGTTCGACCGCGCCCAGGGCGTCCGGTTCTACAACTTCTACATCGAGCTGTCGCGCGAGATCTACCGCGTGCTCAAGCCGGGCGGGTTCTTCTTCTCGTTCTCGGCCCCGCGCCTCTATCACCGGATGGCGAGCGCGGTCGACGACGCCGGTTTCGAGATCCGCGACATGTTCGCCTGGCTCTACACCCAGAACCAGGTCAAGGCGATGAGCCTCAACCACTTTGTTCGTCGGATGCCCATCTCCGACGCCGACAAGGCCGAGATCGAGGCCCGACTGGAAGGGTGGAAGACCCCCCAGATCAAGTCCTGTATCGAGCCGATCGTCATGGCTCAGAAGCCTACTGATGGGACGTTCCTGACGAACTTCCTAGCCCACGGGACCGGCCTCTTCAACACGACGCTCCGAATCGGCGACGGGATGTATCCAGCCAACACCTTCTCGGTCGAGCCGATCAGCGAGCAGGTCGACCGGGTGTTCCTGCTTCCGAAGCCGGTCAAGGCTGAAAAGGGCGCGTACAACCATCACCAGACCGTGAAGCCCCTCGCCATCTGCGAATACCTGATCCACCTATCGACGCTTCCGGGGGCGGTCGTTCTGGATCCGTTCGTGGGCAGCGGGACGACAGCGGTCGCGGCCGCACTCACGGATCGCCACTACATCGGCTACGACCTCAATGAGGAGTACGTCGAGATCTCCGAGCGGCGGCTCGCAGATGCCACCCGCCCCGACGAGGACCTGGAGCCGGCAGCGTAACGCTGTCGCCGATCTCGCCTGGTTGCGGCCAAGCGAACCGAGAGATCGGGCGGCGGCTCCTATGCCTGCGGCCGACTGCGGTGCTCGACGGACGCTCTGGCGTCAGACGCTACCTTTGCTGCTCGATCTTCTCGAGGCGCTCGAGCAACTTCGCGGGCGTGGCTCCGGGCGCGTGCTTCTGGTGCGCGAACCGCTCGAGGACCGCGACCTCGGCCGCCCGGTCCTTGCGCTGTCGGTAGATAACAGCGAGCGTCTCGTACGCGGCGGGCGCGACGCCGAAGCCCTCGGCGCGCGACTCGGCCTCGGTCGCATCGACGATCTCGAGCAACAGCGCGACCGCCGCCGATTGGTCGCCGATGTCGCGGAGCCACCGAAGCTGATGGCGAGCGAGTGAACTGCGGTGCTCATATTGGTGGCCATGGATCGAGACGTCGTCCTGGGTGGCCGAGCATCGTCACTCGCCTATGCGGCTTAGAAGGGCGGCAAACTCCCGGCGCGCCCGGCCAAGTGCGTCGACGGCAGGCACGCTCTGGAATTCGGCCGGTTCGGACGCGTCGTCAGCCCAGACCGACAAGTAAGGGATGGTCTCGCCGAAAGGTCGCCATACACGTTCCCACGTCTCTGCCTCCAAGTCGCATTTCGCCCCGAGGGCGAGCCCGGCGACAACCGTAACGGCCTGAAGATGTTGCGACGCTGATGTCAAAGCCGGCTGTTGCTTGACGGCGCTTGTCGTGAGTGGCCAGAGGCGAGCGTGTTCATGTCTGTCCCGAATCACATCGGTGATGGCGAAGGCATCCGGGTTCATCGAGTATCCGGCGACCCTTCCCTCAAGGAAGAGCATCTCGTCGGGAGCAAGCCGCCCAAGCGAGTGCACGGACCGCGCTACCTGCGGGTAGCCGAGCGCCGCAAGTTCTCGCTCCGGAGCAGTCCAAGTGGTTGGGCTGGCCGAACCGTCGGTCGATGGCGCGAGAGTTGTTCTTGGTGCTGCGGGTTCGACCACCCGGCATTCCACCGCCACGGACCGCTCAAGTACCTGACTCATCGTCCCTGCCAACGACTCCGCTCTCCGCTCACCCATTTCGCAGAGGTATCGCATTTCGGAGGGGAAGGCGAGGACCACAACGTTGCCCTCGACTCCTCCGAACCGAGCTGCCTGAATGAATGGCCGCTGTGGAGGACGCTTCACGAATGCGTCCACGACCTTCGGCCACAGCGTTCGGACCTCATCGGAGAGTCGGTCATTGTCGCCCGGCTGGATCTCTGACCGATTTGCCACTGCTGGCTGCGCTACATGCGCAATCCACCACGCTTGACGTTCCGCGTCCATGTCGCGGGCCGGACGTCGGTCTGGCGACGGGGACAGGGGCGCGACCGCTGCATATGGCGCCCACAGTTCCTCGAACTCCTCCGCCTCAAGGAATGGGCGCACGACGACAAACACGACCAAGCTGACGGCCGCTGTCTGCAAGTAGTTGGCGACCGCGAGGTCCAAATCCTCAGGCTGTATCGGCGACTTGGACCGCGCCTCGGCGATCACTACCGGGATAACTCTCGCTGCCGCCGCGGTGGCAATCCGCTTTGCTTCCGACAAGTCCTTGGCCGTAATCGCGCCAGACGAGACACCTGACCGCGCACCTTGGTCAACCAGCAGGCTCACGCGTGCTGCGCGCGCCGTATTGCTGGCGTCTGGGCCGTACGCGGCCATGTGGGCGCCTACGAGTGACAGCCACGCGTTTGGCTCGGCGCGGTAGAGCAGATCAACGACCCTGAGAACTTCGGCCGCGTTCGGCCCGAAGAGGACCCGACCGTCCTCTAACCTCTCTGCGGGTACAACGGGCTCGCCGAGTGGCACTGTGGCGTCGGTCGGCAAGGTGACGTTGCCTTTGGTGGTGAAGTCGAGCACGGTTGCGTAACCCCGCCACAGATACGCGAAGTCCCGGCGCGAGATGTGAGGGCGAAGGGCGGCAGCACTGACGGCGTTCGTGGCGGCATCCTTGAAGCCAAGGTAGCGGCTGACGGCTGGAGCGTCCGCCGGGTCAACGAGGACTCCTCGGCCATTGAAGACCGCCTCGAACCGGCGGTGCGCGGCGAGCGCCTCTTCTCCAGCGGCGGCCTTCGCGACTTCGGTCGCCTCCTGACGAACTGCCAGCAACTCCCGTCCGAGTTGGTCGAACAATCCTCGACGACCCGCCGTCGCATAGGCGTTGCGATAGATACGTTCCGCGTTCTTGATGCTGTCAGGGTCTGCCGACCCGGCCTTCTCCACAGCCGCGAGTCGGACCCAGCCCAGCTCGGACAGCGCTCGCAACACCCGAAAGACGGACTCGGCGCTCAGCGGCTCCTCTGAGGGGGCTGGCCCATCCTTCGAGATGCCGCCGCCTTCGTTGATGCGCCGATAGCGGGCCTCGGCACCGCGCCGCAGGAACCGGTCGAACATACCGCCAGTATGCCTGTCAGGTCCTGCCCATGGTTCGCGACGCCAACGCTCCAGACCTCAACGCAGCCACGAACGCGGTAGACGCGAAGGAACTCGTCATCCGGAACCGGGCCGAGGCCCGCTATCCGGTCGATGAGGCACGTTGCGAGCTGGTGACGTAGTCCAGCGTCCGCGGAAGATGCCCCGAATGGGATAGGGCCGTCCCTCGGTCCACGTCTCGCGTCCACGGATGGCGGCCATCAGTTCGGCTTCCGTGTCACCGTGGAAACAGGTCCGTCCGCGCCCGACCGAGCGGGCGACGTGGGCGTCGGACCCGCCGACGACGGCATACCCGCAGCGCTGCGCCAGCCGTTCGACTCGTCGTCGCCAGCCGGGCACCCACGCGGCCAGTGGATGCATCGCCTCGAGGGCGTCGGGACGACAGCGGGGGTCGCCTTCGGCCAGCTTGGCGAGCAGGTGAGCGGAGGCCGCCATGTAGGTCGGCAGCAGCGGATGGGCAACCACGGCGATCCCGCCCTGCTCGTGCACGGCGGC
>Ga0209748_1000953_pt1 | contig 14595 bp, 14 predicted proteins | sample BarGraIncu00421A_FD_185490 | JGI IMG/M metagenome (GOLD analysis project Ga0209748, IMG submission 185490) | Arctic peat soil microbial communities from Barrow, Alaska - Barrow Graham LP Incubations 004-21A (SPAdes) (version 2) | ecosystem: Environmental > Terrestrial > Soil > Wetlands > Peat... | reverse complement strand
GCATGACAGAATCGATTCCGTCAAGCAACAACGGACTCATGCTGTTGCCACGCACGGTCAGCCGGACAGATATTCCGGCATTGATATACTCTTCGATGATCTTCAGTGCAGTTATATTGGCGATAATTTTTGTTCCCATGACCATCTTATTGAAAAATTGTTGTTTTCAATAGCTCTGCGGCCGCTTTGTCAGGCAGACACTGAAGGCTGTAAACCGGGGTTGTTTTTACCACATTCGAAATGATGCTGCAGATGTGTTCTTCAAAGTAGTCATCGTTTAACAGGGCTGGAGGGAAAGAGGGAAACAGCGCTCCAAATGCCCCAGCTTACCGGAAAGCCAATATTCAATACCTCTTCGCCAGCACTTTTAATAAAGAAAGTAGAAAGTTCATAAAGCTCCCACTTTACAAACTTTCTACTTTATTCTTCTTAAAAAAAAACCGACCGCCTCAGGCGGTATTTAAAATCTTACCACCCGCCCGAAGAAGGCGGGATGGCAAGATTTAAGTGACGGAAGTGACCAAAGGGTCAAAAGTGACTAATCCTTAATGCAGCGAACAGAAAAGCCGAGTGCCCGGTAGTTGCTGTACATGGTGGCATCGCCACTGCCTTTCGCAAAAATTCAACCGCTTCGCGGTTAAATTGTTAAATAGTTGAATAGTTAAAAAGCCCGAACAGCACGCACATAGTAGGCGTAGCCCTTATTGGAGTAGGTCTGAGTGCCAGCGTAGAAGGTCTGGATCCACGCGCGGAGGTTACCGTTCTCGCTGGAACTCCAATAGTAGGCACTGGCAAAACCGTTAGCAGTCCTCATTTCTGCTGTGCTTCCAAGGTTCTGGTACAGCAACATCAGTTCATCTTTACTTGGTAAATACCAGTTGCTATAGACTCCTGTGCCAGTGTCCGCATTGGTGTAGGCATCGCAGAGCCCTGCTGCATAGGTGCTGTAGCCCGTGCCATTCTGGGTGACGATGGCGTTTGTGTTTGTGAGTCCTGTGCCAATTACTGTGCCAGTTGCACCAGGTGCCGGTACCGTAATGCTTTGATAAGCAGCTACTGCCCATATAATCCCTGTGCTTTGGTTAGCTGTGGCTGCAATCAAGCCGTGTATTTCACCAGATACATAACCGAGGTCGCCGGATTGTAAAAAGTAGAATATCTTGCCGCCCTGATAGCTGTCACCGATACTTAAGTCAGTTGCCGCATCTACTGCTACCACATATTTCTTGCCACGTAAAAAGCCCCCGGATGGAGCTGGTTTGCTGATGGTCAAATAATCTGTGCCATTCGATGAGAGTCCAATAGTGCAATTACCCGTCTGTGTGCCCGGGTTGATAACCATGTAAACTGTGGTAGCAGTGCTGGCATTAAGAGTGGCCGGACTGGTCAGCGTTACTACCGCCTGAGTTTGTGGAGTACCCTGGCTGACAAAAGTATAGGCGGCATCCGTTACAGGTGCCTGGGTAATGTCAATCGTGCCACCGCTAAAGGCAACGGGATTGCTGGTGCCCACAAGTTTAACAGCTTTTAGTGGTCCCGAACCTTTTATCTGGAACTCCAAAATGGTAAAGAGGTGGTTGTAACTTAGGTTGACTGGAGTACTTGTTACAACAGCGGTGATGTCACTAGGAGAGGTAACTGTTACCGGTGTGGCGACCAGAAAGTCAAGGGCGCCGATATGGTCACTGTTGTTGGCTTCCAACTGGGTCTGTGCTGTTGCCAAAGTGATTGGAACAACATCCGAGGCTCCAAAGTAACCACTATTATATGGATAGTAAGCATAAAAGGTGTGATCGGTTGCAGTGCCATTCCAGTACATTGTCCCTGAAAAAGTAGAAGAAGCAGCGGAAGATACCGCCGCAAACGGGGCATTGACAATTGCAGTGAATCCACCTGATGTGGTTCGTGCTTCTGCAGAGTAGATTCCCACCTTGTCGCTTGAAGCGATCCATACGGTTGTTTGGCCGATAATGGCGGTTTTAAGTCCTGTTCCGGCATCCTGTCCTGTTACCGAGATTTTGCTGCCGGTTTGAGTAACAGCTGCCGGATCGGTCTCCTCTTGGCAGGCGGATGCCAGCGCCAACAAACCAATGAGCATCGAAAATGCTGTAAATCTGATTGTTTTCATAGTTTACTATTTTTCTGTTATTAATATTATTCAATCTTCACTTTTGCACTACCACGTATCGGTACCCCAGTCCTTGGTTGAGTCGGCAAAACCTTTTTCGACAGTTATTTCCAAAATCTCAATTTTTGGGGGGGAGTACGATTTTACAGATGGCTGTAAATCATCAATGTTTTTAGGAATTAGTGGTTCCATCATTTAAAATTTTAGTGTTAAATCTTTCAAAACTACTCATTTCGATGCAATAAATTGAAACAAAAATAGTTGTTAGTTTTATAGAAACCTAATTTTTGCCCTGCCCCCCCCCCCGTGGTTTAGAATGAATCTAAATAGCGGACCGCATCCGGGCCAGTTTTATTTTAACCCTGGTACCAGTAAAAACCATTCGCCGGTAAAGCTTTCGGATAAATGTTTGTTTGGGAAGCGATGCGACAGCTACAACATCCTCCGGGGTAATGGTCTCGGTATTGTTCTGGGCATCACCTTTGGTGGTGATAGAGCTAACCTGGTACTGGCCCGCAATCAGCTCGATCCGGATAATCCGGTGCAGCATGAACCCACCTTTGTACCGGAAGAGGATGATCTCTTGCGGCTTTAGTTCAGTCGCAATGCAAGGGTGCAGCATGACAGAATCGATTCCGTCAAGCAACAACGGACTCATGCTGTTGCCACGCACGGTCAGCCGGACAGATATTCCGGCATTGATATACTCTTCGATGATCTTCAGTGCAGTTATATTGGCGATAATAAATGCCCCCAGCTTACTGAGCCGGGTAACCTGATTGATTTTGTGCTGCTGAAGCCTGACAAAGGCTGCAACAGGGTATCGCTCATTGAGGTAACATTGCCCTTTCCCGCTCCAGGGAGATCCATATACAAAAGGTACGAGCTGCTTGTTTTCATCCAATTCAATCCGGATCAACGGACTGTCATCATTCAACAAACTGCATCCGGGAATGTGTTTCAGCCAGAGTGCCGCATGTGTACTTTTGCCGGTTCCCGACTCTCCCAAAACAAGGACGGCACGGTTAGCGTAAATTACAACAGATGCATGCAAGGCAACTGTATGCCGTGGTATTCCTATAAAAGCCATGGCCATCCAAACTTGTGTGCCAATCGTTACTGTACTGAAAAAATTCCCATCTCGATCTGCTTCGATGGCTACCACATATTTCTTGCCGCGTAAAAAGCCTCCGGATGGAGCTGCTTTGCTAATGGTCAAATAATTTATACCATCTGACGAGAGTCCAATAAGGCAATTACCCGTCTGCGTGCCGGGATTGATAACCATGCAAACCTTGGTGCCCACAAGTTTAACAGCGTTGAGTGTTCCCGTACCTTTTATTTGGAACTCCAATATGATCACTGTTGTTGGCTGCCGGGTTGGTCTCCTTTTTGCAGGCAGATACCAGTACCAATAAACCCAATAGTATCGAAAATGCTGTAAATCTGATTGTTTTCATAGTTCTCTTTTCATTTTCGCACTACCACGCGTCGGGGTTCCAGTCGGTGGTTGAGTTGGCAACACCTTTATCCGGCAGTCACCGAAAATGGAAGACCGGAGTGGTCTTAATGATGTGAGTGATGATCAGGCAAATTTCTCAACATCAATTGTTTCATCAAAATACTTAATCAGCTCCTTTTTGTGGGTGATAAAGAGGATCGTGATGTCTTTCTTCAGATCCAGTAAAATGTTGATGATGTGCTGTTCATTTTTGGCGTCGAGTGAATTTGTAATTTCATCCAGCAGCAACAGGGACGGCTCGCGCAACAAAGCCCTGGCAATGGCCAGTCGCTGACGTTCACCGCCTGAAAACTGTTGCGCATTGTTGCTCATCATGGTATCCAATCCTTCCGCAAGTTCACGTACAAACTGACCGGCATTAACGCGGTCAAGGGTTTGCCACATGGCCGAATCTAAAATCCGATCATTTCCCATGGCCAGATTTTCGCGCAAAGATGAATTGGTAAAAACAGAATCCTGTGAAACATAGGCAATGGAATTATGCCAGGTTGCCCTGTCAAGCGGAGGTAAGTCCTGACCATCAATCTGTATTTTTCCCTGCCCGGGGATAAGTATACCGGTCACCATATCCATTAATGTTGTTTTCCCGATGCCTGATGAGCCAATGATTCCTGTGATATTTCGTGCTGGAACAGTGAGGTTGAGATGTTCAAATAACGGTTTGTCCTGATTGTATCCGAACGAAACATCTTGAAAGGCAATCTCTTTTTTCAGGCTTATTTTTGAGGTAGTGGTATCCCTTATTACTGAAGAATCCTTCAATTTTGCTTCCAGCTCATTTTTCATGGCCATAGTACTTTCGAATGACGGAAACAGGCTGTTAATCTGTATGTAGGTGGTGTGAATCTTCATCAGTTGAGGAAAAATCCTCGAAAACAGCAAAATTAATATCAGAAAAGTTGAGAGCGATAAGCCTCCAAATTTATACCCTGTGTAAACTACCAGACTGAGAATCGCAGCACTTGCTATTGAATTAATTGTTTGTGGCGTTAAGCTTAACCGGATCATCCGTTTCCGCTCTCTGGCAAATTGTTGATTTTGCTCGTTAAATCGATCGAAATGGTATTTTTCGGTTCCATGGATCTTTGCAAATTTGATCGCATCCCAGAAATCATCAAATTGTTTGTAGAGGTGGCGGTTGGTAAAAAAATTATCTCTTCCAACTGAATAGGTTCGGGTAATATACCTGTTCATCAGCAGATAAAGAACCAACCCGCAAATCAAAACAAACAGCGTAAAATAAAAAGAAACCAGGGTAGCCAGGATGACATAAATGATAAAAATGGTCATTGCAGAAAGCAAGGACAATAAATAGAAATTCAATCCTGTGATGTTTGGTATTTCGGAAGTGAGGATATGAGAGAATTCGTTGCGGTTTTGTCCCGACAGGTATCCCCAGTCGGAACGGATCAGTTTATTGAAAATATCTTTTCTGATTTCGGCTGTATATTCCTGCTGAACATCACTCTGCCAAATTGATTTCGCATAAAGTATCAGTGAATTAAACAGGATAAGGCAAAGATAGAGACCTAAAATCAGTTCAATGTTGATGGTTATGCCCATGCTGCTGACCAGGCTGTTCAACACTTCAAAAACCCTGTTGTTCCCCAGCGAATTCTTTTCCAGCATTTGCAGCAGAGGAACCAGCGTAATGATGCCAACTCCCTGGCTCAACCCGAATAAAAGGTTGGTAAGGAAAATCCCAATATTCCTGGCCGGAGAAAACCGGTAGAACTGGGAATAGAGTTTTAGTATTTTTTTTGGATTATTCACTCGTTAACATTTGTTATTTAGAAAAGGTTTAAATACCAAAGTGCATCTGACTCAGTTTTATTTTAACCCTGATCCCGGTAAAAACGATTAGCCGGTAAAACCTTTGGAATAAGGTCCGTTTAGGAATTGAGGCGACAGCTACAACATCCTCTGAGGTAATGGTCTCGGTATGGGTGAGGGCATCGCCCTTGGTGGTAATGGAGCTAACCTTATCCTCTCCGGCAGAGTGCTTAATTTGGACAATCCGATGAAGCATAAATCCCCCTTTGTACCGGAAAAGGATGATCTCCTGCGGTTTTAGTTCATTCGCAATGCAAGGGTGCAGCATGACAGAATCGATTCCGTCATGCAACAACGGACTCATGCTGTTGCCACGCACGGTCAGCCGGACAGATATTCCGGCATTGATATACTCTTCGATGATCTTCAGTGCAGTTGTATTGGCGATAATTTTTGTTCCCATGACCATCTTATTGAAAAATTGTTGTTTTCAATAGCTCTGCGGCCGATTTGTCAGGCAGACATTGAAGACTGTAAACCGGGGTTGTTTTTACCACTGTCGAAATGATGTTGCAGATGTGTCCTTCAAAATAGTCATCATGGAGAAATGCCGGGGGAAAAGAGGGAAGCAGTGCACCAAATGCCCCCAGTTTATTGAGTCTGGTCAGATGATTGGTTTTGTGCTGCTCAAGCCTGACGATGGCGGCTACGGGATACCGTTGGCTGAGGTAGCATCTCCCTTTTCCGCTCCATGGCGATCCGTAAACGAAAGGGGTTGGTTCCATCTTTTCATTCAATTCAATCCGGATCAACGGACTGTCATCATTCAACAAACTGCATCCGGGAATGTGTTTCAGCCAGAGTGCCGCATGTGTACTTTTGCCGGTTCCCGACTCTCCCAGAAAAAGGATGGCCCGGTTGTTGTACACAATGACAGATGCGTGCAGAGCCGCAGTCTGTTTTGGTATTCCTGCAAAGGCCATTGCCATCCAGAGCGAAAACTTCAAATGACCCGGGTGAAGGGGTTTCCTGGCGTCGAAGGTGAACATCATTGCATTAGAGCCAATCTCCATTTCCAGGATTACTGAAACAGGGCTATTTTGGGTATTTTCCGGTTCATTATTCCGGGTTTCCGCAATGGAAAAGCAGTATTTTCCTCCCTTTCCAGAAAGGGTACATTTCCCTTCTTCGATGTCAAAGGAATGGATGTGGAGCGATCTAATATCACTGGAAACACCTCGCGGTTCAATGTCAACACCGACTATAAAAAATTGCACAAGCGGTTCGACCGTTTCATCAACTACATTCCTGATAAGAAAAGGGGAAAACCCAACCAGCATTTTTTGCAGCTCATTGGGTTGGGCAGAAAAAATGTCGATCCGGTGACCGGCGATGCAGTAAGTTTGTTTTGTTATCAAAGGTAATTTCTATTTAAAAGCTCTTAGAACTGAAAATGATAGCCGACGATAGAAAAACCCCTTATCCATCAGATCGTATTTCCATTTCATTCGGAACAAGTGCAAGGCTTCCACAACTTTGCGCCTGACAATCCACCAATTCGCCAGATCTTCTGTGCTAATTTTTTTGGGGATATTGATCGTATCCTGAAGGATCTTGTTTGACAGGTTCTCATCGTAGGGTAAGGCCAGGATTGAATTGACCGGCATTCCCAAATATTTCTGAGCCAGGTTCATGAATGCACTGAACAAATTCATCTGCGAAGTCTCTTCCAGGATTTGGAAAAATTGGCTGAAGTTGATTGAGGAGGCATTTCGGATAAAGAAAAGCCCAAGATCACAGAGATATCTCAGCACCAGACCTGAGGCAATAAAGTGGGTAATGTCGTGCCGGGTAAGAAAAATGGCGGTAAAGTCGGGCGTTGGAATGCGTACCTCAGTATCGTCGATTCGAATGGTGTCAAAACCCTGCTCCAAAAGAATTTTGTGCAGATGCTCTTCAAGTCGCTGATTTATCTTGCCGGATGTAAGGTCCAGAAAGGTTTTGTGGTTCTCTACCGGAATCCCTTTGAAGAAAAAGTTGTCGTGCTTGGTCCCCTGTTTATCTACGACGACACCCAGAGCCTCCATGATCTGATTCCCTTTTTCATGATTACCATAGAGATAGATGTCGATGTCGCCGCACTCCCTGTGCGAGGGAATGGGATAGTTTTCACTCAGTCCGATTCCTTTCAGCAGCAGCATCTCCATCCCATTTTCCCTGAAAAGTGCTACCAGCTCTTTGATCGCCTCTCTTTGCCTTTTGTTTCTTGCCTCCTGGGATTTCACACTCAGCTCCCATCTTATTTGCTGCGCTTTTGGGAGAGATGATAACATTTTCGTGTTTCTCCCTCCTCTGGCAAACCCATCGATCGAGACACCCAAAACCCCTTGTCTGGCCGCGAGGGAGATTATTTCGTCCCAATTAACCTGTATGGAACCGGCAGGAAGCGCCGCATTGTTCTGAGCGGGCCAGAGAGAGGCTTTTATCAGGTTGAATAATAATTGTTGTTCTGTCGTTGGCTGCATCTGGCTCAGTTAAATAGTAATTATAGCACAATTAGTCCGGCTTTCAACATGGATGAGACCCACGCGTCGGCATCGTCAACTGCCTGCAATATTTCGATGCCGTACTCTTGAATCAACAGATTCACCACGCCGGATTGCTCAAAATCTTTTCCCTGAAAAGTATTCCACAGCATCTCTGCACTGCTGTTGAGCATGACTACTCTGGTAAGATCTGCACCGGCAACACCCTTTATGACCAACATTTTCTCTCCGGCAATTTCGTGCAGTTTGTAACTTGAGTTAATTTTCATTCGTTAAAATATATTTTTGCATGTCCGTGTAAAAGCCACCGAAAACCGACGTATCAATGTAACGTCTTTGTTTCTGTTTATATTTTGTTTTTCAAAAGTCAGATGGAATCCTCGCATAATCATTTTCGGCTGGTGTGAAAATATTCTCGTGGGTATTTCATGGAGTAAAATTACAAATTAATTTAGAAACTGCTAAAATTTCATCCTTAAATCCGCAAAAAGTTATTAATAAAAGCTGCCAAAAAATTGTGCATAAATATTTTACACAATGTTTGGCGACTGAAAAATTTGTCACCCTTCAGTCGCTAATTTCCACATTTTCCGTTAAAACTTGAAACCGCTTCCGAGTTTCTGTTGATAACTTTTTCATTTGAAAAACTGAATGTCAATGAGGTTTTCATGGAGGGGTATTTTCATCATTTCTGTTAGCAAATACGCCTCTCTGGTTGACTTGAAAATATTTTTTCATTCAATTTACTATTTTGTATTTCAGCGTGTTAATAACTTTTGACTGATTTTCTTTCAACTGATTTTTGATTCATTCATTTTTGTACAAAGCACGACAGAATGAATCACGAGCAAAAAACTGATGATCTTTATGCCCTTGTTTACAGTTTGATTACTGAGCTTGAGAGCTTGAAGGTAAACAACGCACAACTTCAAAAGGAGAATATCAGGCTTAGTCAAGCGAACCAGTTGTTGAATCAGGAACTCGAAAAATACCGTACACCCAAAAACAGTGGCAACAGTAGCCTACCCCCATCGAGCGATTTACCCAAGCTAAAAAAAACACAAAGCCTTCGCACACCATCAGGAAAAAAGCCCGGAGGTCAGCCAGGTCATGAAGGTACAACCTTGAAAATGGCCGGCACTCCTGATACGATTCAACAACACAGCCCCAATTATTGCACTTGCTGCGGGGAAGACCTTAGCCATTATCAGGCTCATTTTATTGGTCACCGTCAGGTTATCGACATACCGCCCATTAAGCCAATTGTTACCGAACACCAACTATTTGAGGTGCATTGCCGGTGTGGGCACAACAACAAGGCATCTTATCCTGATGGTGTTGTTACCCCTGTCAGCTATGGCCCTGGAGTACAATCACTGGTTTCCTACCTGAGCTGAGCGTTCGCCAGTACCTTCCTGTTGAACGCATCACAGAGCTGTTGTCTTCGCTCTGCGGCCTGTCGCTCAGCACTGGTGGTGTTTGCTATCTGCTTGAAAAGGTAAAACAAAAAGCACTATCGATTTATGAAACAATCAGACAAATTGTAGCCAATGGCAGAGTAATCGGAGCCGATGAAACGGGTGTCAACATCAACGGGGAAAACTATTGGGCATGGACATTCCAGAACACAAAGGCAACCTATATTGCAATCCACCAAAGCCGTGGGAAAAAGGCCATCGACCATATCATGCCCGAAGGCTTTGAAAATAACATCCTGGTTACCGATTGCTGGCTCGCTTACTTTAAAGATAACGCGGCCGGCCACCAATTGTGCACCGCCCATTTATTGCTAGAACTGAAATTTTTTACCCAAAAGTATCCCGACAACACCTGGGCACCACGGTTCTCGGAGCTTATCACCAGTGCAATCCATGAAAGAAAAATGGATGAGTTAAGCCCTCAAAAATCAAAGGAAATTACCCAATCCTTTTTGGAACTCATCAAAGAACCTGTAAATCAGAAAATCAAAGAACTTATATCGTTTCAAAAACGAATGGTCAAATACTCCGATTCCGTTTTCGCATTTTTGGACGACCAACGGATCCCACCCGACAACAATGCTTCAGAAAGAGCCATCCGAAATTTCAAGGTTAAACTCAAAGTAAGTAACTTTTTCAAATCACCAGCAGGCTCTGAAAACTATGCTGTAATCCGATCAGTCATCGATACTGCTATCAAAAATCAACAAAACCCTTACGAAGTCACACGTTTAATTGCTATATTACCTGCGACTGAATAGTGACAAAAGACCAATGTGGAAGCTTTCTTTTATTGGAATGAGATATACAATATTCACAATGCTCAATTGATACAAAATGTAGATTGATTTACATTCTAGAACAACGCATTATGAATGAAAAACTGCTGGTAGGCAAATCAAAATATTAAGGAGCTATTTGTCAGATCAAATACCATTTTAAGACTATGTGGGTAAATGTGCCGGGCGAGTTAGGCAAATGTTCCGGGGAATAAAGGGTTTCAGACAAAATATAGAACTCAGCCTAAAAACAAACAGGAAAATATTAATAGATAATATATTAGTTATTTTTGTCATTTTTAATTATATTTGGATAATATTTTAACCATACATGATGTATTCATTAGAACCAACACCGCCGGAGGTAAGTAAAGCCCTGGCTGAAAGACACCGCATCCTGCGAAAACAGCTAAAAATGTCGCAGGAAGAAATGGCCGAACGTTCGGGCGTTTCCCTGGGCAGTTTAAAGCGTTTTGAGATCACCGGTAAAATATCGTTGGATTCGCTGCTGAAACTGACGCACCTTTTAGGACGGTTGAATGAATTTGACAACCTCCTGCTTGTAAAAGAAAACCTTGATGACGTTAAAAAACTATTTACAGAATAAGCAATTACCAATGGCCGGTATCAATAAATTATTCGTATCACTGCTTCTCGAAGGGAACAGGTTTAAAGTTGGGGAACTGGTGCTTTCCGACCAAAAGATCTATTTCAGGTACAACTCTGACTTTCTTAAAACCGGGCTTAATCTTTCGCCCATAAAACTCCCCTTTTCAGGTGATATAGCAAGTGCAGAGAAACAACCTTTCGACGGATTGTTCGGAGTGTTCAACGACTCCTTGCCTGACGGCTGGGGCAGGCTGTTACTGGATCGCTCCTTATCTGCCAAAGGGATTGAAATTGCAAGCATAACACCTTTGGACCGGTTGGCTTATGTCGGCATCCGGGGAATGGGAGCCCTTGTGTACACACCGGAAATTGAACCTGAAAAGACAGCAGACCTTGTTCCTGAACTGGACATCCTTGCCGCTGAAATGAACCATGTACTCCAGGGGACCAGTTCTGAGATCATCGAAGAATTATTTATCCTGGGAGGATCATCCGGTGGTGCCAGACCAAAGATTCTTGCCGCATACAACCCGCTTACCGACGATTTGGTACACGGTGTGGACAACATCCCTGAAGGTTATGAAGAATGGATCATCAAATTCCCGTCATCATCTGATAACAGGGAGATTGCAAATATTGAATTTGCCTATCACAAAATGGCGCTATTGGCAGGCATCGAAATGAGCGAATGCCGCCTTTTTAAAGGAAAATCAGGACAGGTATATTTTGGAACAAAGCGGTTTGACCGGATAGCTGATAAACGTCTGCATACACACACCGCGTCCGGCCTTATGCATGACAACTTCAGGATGAGTACGATGGATTACGGGCATTTGATGGATTGCGCTTTCCGGCTGGAAAAACACGTGAAAGCTTATGAAAAAGTTTTCAGGCTGGCAGCATTCAATGTGTATTCGCATAACCGGGACGATCACAGCAAGAACTTCTCCTTTCTGATGAATGCCAAAGGGGAATGGCAGTTTGCCCCGGCCTACGACCTGACCTTTTCATATTCCGGCTACGGGTTTCACAGTACCATGATAGGGGGGGAAAGTAAAAATCCGGGACGAAAAGAGCTTATGAAACTGTCCACACATTTTGGGTTGAAAAATCCGGGCTCCATTATCGAAGAGGTTCAGGAGGCTATAAACCAGTGGAACACAATTGCCAATGAACAGGATATTACCAAGGAAACAAACAGTACCATTCAAACAGCAATGGATAAGATCAGGGACTAAGTAAGACTTCCATTCTGCCTACCATACCGCCGTTTCTTCTTCCGTTTCTTCTTCAACTGACGGTAATTGTCATCGGGATTACCTGTAACTTCAGGGGACAGAAAAGCAAGCAGGTCGCTCATTACATCGCCGATGTCGGAGACGGTTGTTTTTTCAATGCGGTAGGTATCGTCAGGGATTAAAGTTTTCTGCAAATCCGCAACTTCATGCTGCTCCCCTCCTAATTGATCATTAAACGCATTGGCAGAAAACTCTTTTCCAAGGCGGGAGCCATTAAATACACAGCGGTCTTTGTGGTCGATAAAGGTAACCCCATAAATACGCCTCTGATCGTTTCGGCGTAATACCAGATCAATGTTTACTACCCGCAATTTTGCCCGTAACTCACTTTCACTAGCGGCGGTATTCACAGCACCTATAACTACCGTCCGCATGCGTTCCCTGAGACCTTGCTGTTTTATCTGTTCTCCGGATTTCACCATCTGTTTTTCCAACCCGTCATAACCAACCGATTTACCAAACAAGGAAGATTTTAGCGGTGTGTCGACTTTATTCCCATCCTTGTCCAGTGCTGAATACACCAATCCCCGGTATGGTTTTCCCATTACTTCTCCTTTTACTTCTTCCAAACCGATATTATACAGCGAAAGTAAAGCCCGGTACTCGCCTGGGGTCTGAAACTTATAGGTATTCACCAACGGTTTTATTACGGTTGAAATCTGTTTTTTCAGGTTGCCTTTCGCCGGATCTACCTGTGTAAGTTGCCATAGTTCCGGTTGCTTTTCCCCTTCCGCCGGAATCAATCCATATTTCTGTTCCAGCAGTTCGGTAATCTCCTTACTGCGTTTATGTTCGAAACTATTTTTTATCAGTTTACCGTCACAATTCACCCGAAGGGAAACAATGTGAATGTGCTCGCGCCCGATATCCTCATGCTTGAAAATAAGATAAGGTTGACCGCCGTATCCCAAACGATCCATGTATTCCCTGCCAATGTCTGCCAGTTGGTTATCGGTCAGTTTATCATCTGGGTGCGGGTTAAGCGAAATGTGTATTACCGGTTTTTTAGTCGGCAGATGCTCTGGTGATGGCAACCAGCGGGCAAAATCCGCAGCACATCCCTGTACGCTGAAGCATCCATCTATCGGCTCACAAACAATGTTCGAGGCCAAGACTTTTCCCATTCCTTCGTCTACCTTCTCCTGGTTGTAAGCCAGCGCCCCGTAAAGGCTATTCCCAGTGTTTATTTTGGCTATCATTTCCAAATTATTGTTGATTCTGAATGATTTTTCCCGGATTTATTTCATCATAAACTGCTCTTTAAAATCCTGAGAAAGCTTTACAATTTGCTCGCTAAGTACCACCAGTTCCTTTGTAATACTTTCCAATCTATACAGCAAAGCCAGTGTCTTTTTCTCAGAAAAATGCGAATGCAGTTCCTTTACTACCTGGTTATAGTTGACGCCCAGCGCACGGTATTGTGCGTAAAATGAAGTCAGTTTTGTTACATATTCGAGTGCAGCGCGGTCTGTTTTCACCACACGGAACGTTTGATCGAACACCCGTGCCTTGATAAAAAGCGCTTTGGCGTGCATACCCGACTGCTCGAACAAGGTCAGGAATTGTGCGTTCTCCGTACTGGTAAAGCGCACCATTACACAATGTGTGGCGGGATCATCCTCCTGCGGTCGCCCGCCTTTTCCCCGTTTGCGGGATGTTTTATTTTCCTTTTCCATCTCATTTAATATTTACAGTAAAGCATCCGGCGCAGGATGTAATCCTGCCTTTAATCCTTCTAAAAGCAACCGACTTCGGAGGTTGCTTTACCCCCTTGCGGGGCAAGCAGTTCCGGGTTACCGGAATGGTTTCGGGTAACCCGAAACACAGCTTGCTATTTGCCCGACGCAAATAAAATCTGCCTTTTACTGGCAGATCATAAAAGATGCCTGAACGGATAATGGCATTTTCAATGCTCAGGATGCTTCCCGGCTCAAAGGTAGATGACCGGCCAAACACTCATGCAGTAGCGTATTATGCCACAACTGATCAAATCGGTGCCACTTATCGTCAAGCCCTTGAAATGTAAAAACGGGCTGTCTGAAAGCTGTTTATTTGCAACGTCGGTACGCACGTAGGGATGTTTGCAGGTACGACAATACGGTCTTATTTACGCACTGATACAGGCACAGACAAACGGAAATACCTGCCCATGTACCCAGGTAGAACGATACGGATAAACCGATGTACAGAAATAAGTAAAAACGGACAAACGTAAGGATGTAACAACACACCAACGTACTCCTGTATCTCCGTACCAATACACATCCCTGCGGACAATCGTACACAAACAGGTACGCAGGTATTCAGGCAAATAAGTGTGTATGCAGGTATATAAATAAATACGCAAATACGGATGTATAACCATTAAAAAAAATCAAGGAATGAAAAAAGAAAGTAAGTACGTGGCATTCTCCACGCAAAAGGGAGGTGTCGGAAAAACAACGCTGACCGTGTTGGTGGCA
>Ga0209748_1000950_pt1 | contig 14637 bp, 15 predicted proteins | sample BarGraIncu00421A_FD_185490 | JGI IMG/M metagenome (GOLD analysis project Ga0209748, IMG submission 185490) | Arctic peat soil microbial communities from Barrow, Alaska - Barrow Graham LP Incubations 004-21A (SPAdes) (version 2) | ecosystem: Environmental > Terrestrial > Soil > Wetlands > Peat... | reverse complement strand
GTGCAGGAAGCTCAGAATAAGCTTCTATAGATATCTTTATGATATATTCTCTGATAGTTATTCTATGTCAAGGTTATCTAATCTCATTCCCATGACCAGTAAATCAACCGAATATTGAGCAAATACGAAAAAGCAGCATCGGCTAGAACAAAATTGTGGCCCACAATCCAGAGCGCAACACCAGACCTTACAAGGTCGAAAGCATATTTATAAAAATATGCTGGCCTCATATACTGGCCGGAAAGGTTGTGTAATTGACTATGGATAACTTGCAAGACCAACAAGGAGACATGGCATGGTACAGGTCTCTCTATGCAATATCTTTAACTTCAAAGATTTTAAATTTTAAAGCTCATAGTATCGTAATAGATATATGCACCATGCCTGTTTGAGAGCATTATGCCCAAAACTACATTGACCCTATCCGCACCTATAGCCAAAACCTTGAAGATTTACACCGTACAGTTTAAGGGCAGTCTGCATGCTCAAAGCCAGGTGGTCGAAGAGGCCTTAATAGAATTCTTCGAGAGACACAATGTGAATATAGAGGAGTAAGCAAACTAGAGAAAGACGCAAGCGATTGGCTCGACGCAACGACCCGCGTGCTGTAGATATCCTTTCATTTTTTCGACCAGCAGGGGACTACCAGATCTTATTAGTAAGAATCGAGCCAAAAAAGTTACTGTAAGTGGTTTTCACGTGCGGGGGATGAGACCCCCACCATAGATTTACCCGTAAAATCTGTTATCTGCCTGAGCGCAAGTGTAGAGAACAGAAAATCTATCTCGGTTTAAGTTCAAAACCCTTAAATAGGATATTTCATATTTGTGTGAAATACATAAATTGAGGCCGCACAACAAATACGAAGGCGTAGCTGAATGGAGATTTCTATGAGAGACCTGCAGATCTTCGGCAGTGTTAAGGTAGGAGAGCGCGGACAGATCGTAATACCCAAGGATGCAAGAGAAGCGTTCGACATAAATCCAGGCGATATCTTGCTGGTGTTGGGACATGGAAAGAGGGGCATTACAATTATGAAAGCAGATTTGGTGAAAGAAATAACGTTGAAAATACTAGGAAGCCTGGATCAGTCAGACGATAAGAACGCTATTTAGAGGGTCTTAAGGCATGAACGATGAACACGATCAATGGCAAGGATATGAATGGACAGCACTCTCAGTCACTACGATAGGCACTTTTCTCGTTTCTGTCCAGGAGACTGCGTTGCTTATCGCACTACCTGATATCTTGACCCATTTGCAGACCGACTTCCTAACCATAATGTGGGCGATCCTGAGCTTCATGCTGGTCACCACGGCACTTGTACCTGTGGTTGGACGTCTAGCTGACATGTTCGGGCGCAAGAACCTATACAATGCAGGCTTTGCCATCTTCACTCTGGGGTCTCTTCTCTGCGCCCTATCTCGACCCCAGTTTCATGGCTGGGATTTTGTGCTCTCTCGCATTGTCCAAGGCGTTGGCGGTGCAATGCTCTTCGGAAATGGTGCGGCCATAGTGACGGATGCCTTCCGTAAAGGAAGGATTGGACTGGGCCTGGGCGTGAACCAGATCGCGTTGGCTGCTGGCTTCATGCTAGGGCCTGTAGTAGGCGGGATCTTGACCGCCATCTCCTGGCAATGGGTGTTCCTCGTGAATGTTCCCTTGGGCATTGCCGGTACTATTTGGGGAATATTCAGGCTGCGCGAGCCGATCTCTTTGCCCACAAAACAGCACTTTGATTGGCTAGGCAGTTTGTCCTTCGTCTTTGGCCTTGGGTCGCTTCTCCTGGCAGTCTCACTGATTGCTTTCCCGCTGATAAGCACCAACTATGTTTATGCTTTGTTTGTTTGCGCTATACTTGGTCTAACCGCATTCTTTGTTGTGGAGAGACGGGTTGATCAGCCTATGATGGACTTCAAGCTCTTCAAAAACAGGTTATTTGCCCACGCTTGTGCAGCCAATGCCTTAAACGGGCTTGCCAGAGGAGCGGTGCTGTTTGTTCTGATCTTTTTCCTTCAGGGGCCATACGGCCAAGATCCTCTAAGGGCAGGAATAATGATGGCCCCCTTTGGATTGGCTTTCATGCTTGTTGGGCCAATTTCAGGTTACCTATCAGATAGATACGGCTCAAGGGGTCTGGCTACTGCGGGTCTGTTGATATCTGCCATTGGATTGGCGGGTCTAAGTACAGTTGTTAGCACTACATCTTATTGGATTCTAGCCGCGCTTATGGCCCTGATGGGTGGAGGTTCAGGGCTTTTCGCTTCACCCAACATGAACGCCATTATGTCCTCGGTGCCACCAGAAAAGAGAGGTATAACCGCGGGTACCAACGTCATGCTCATGAACACTGGCAGCATGCTGAGCATCGCCATAGCTTTTCCATTAGTGCTCAGCCGCATACCTTTGGATGTTATGTTTCGTGTCTTCCTTTATGGCGGAGGCATGAGTAGCACGCCTCAGGCCCTATTAGATTTTGAGATGGGGACGCATGAGGCATTCTTGGTATCCTTTGCTGTAACCTTGGTCGCGGCCGTAATATCCTTCCTTAGACCTTCATTTGAACTTCATTTGAACAAAGATCACTAATTTATAAGAATATCTAGACAGGTCTAAATGACACAAAAGGCAAATCAAACGGCGACGGCACACTCTGCCGCAATAATCGGGTGTTTTCGCCGATCCGATTTTGACCCCCTATTTAAGCTGACCAACCACCTTGTAAATAAAGGAATCGTATGTGTTTAGCTCCCCTCATAATCGCTCGATAGATGCAAGTTTTGATCGATGAACGCGTGATGAAAAAGAACTTGCGCTGGATTGAAAATCGATATCAATAGTCAAATTTGCTTTAAATTGGCCCTTGGGAACTGGGTAGTCTACCTTCATTGAGTTGACCGGTCATTCATAGATCACAACCTGGCACAAAAGAAGGTGATTGCATTCGATTGACTCTTCATAAGTGCCATCTAGGCAGACGAGGTCTTCTGCTGCGGTTTTCATGTTCATCAACTCATTGTCGGTAGACTACCGGGAACTGGCGGCACGAGAAATCATAAAATGTGTTTATTGATGCGGATTAAGGTGAGCTAAATGCATACAAAGAAACAATATTCGGACTAGAAAGTTGACTCATTTTTAGCCTATGGTTTCAGCGAACTATTAGGACAGGCAGCTTTGAGTTGTGAACTACTTTTTCCGCTACGCTACCCATGAGGAACTTCTCCAGCCCTGTCTTGCCGATGCTGCCCATTACTATCAAATCTATCTTATCATCTTCCGCAATCCTCAATATCTCGCTGGGAGGGTTTCCTTCGACTATCAGCCTTTCACTCTTAACGCCGGACGCACTTGCTAGTTCGCTCACGTGAAGAGTAGCCTTTTCTCCTGCTTCCCTGATGCTAGCTACTACATTATCGATTGCATCCGGGCTAACTCCTCCAAAGGGCGAAATAAGACCCGCGGAAGGCATATACTTGCCTATGTCTGTAACATAGACAATAATGACTTCTCCACCCAAGTGCTTGGCAAGCTCAATGCCACTGTTTGCCGCTTTTTCGCTATTCTTTGACCCATCGGTTGCGATAAGAATCCGCTCAAACACGAGCTCACCCAAATTCGTTTGGTGTTTGAACATGATAATTGTTTTGCTTGTGGACCAAGAATGGTTGCGAGTTATCCGCTGATGAAGCCGAAGTTAAAGAATGCTAGAGACATCGACTTAATATGCCCAGGCGATCTCTCACGACTAGATCTGATCACATGCTTGCGCGTGCGGGGGTCTCATTCCTCGCACACAATCTCAGATTCAGAAACCATATCTATAGGCCACATCAGGGATGGTATCGCCCATATATTACCCGTGAGGATATCACTATCTGGCCAGCTTCGAAGAGAAGATCATTGAGTGAGGCCGGATCAGGCCCGATCCAGGTCAGATCTTCATTTTGGGGAGACGGGAGGGGACCGCTCCGCATACCTACAAAACGGTTTAGGAGGGGTTTATTCTATAATTTTTCTGAAGCTTATTGAAGCCACCGTGAACATTACAATATCAAAAATAACTACCGCAGCAGCATCTGGTAAGAGATGAGTCAAGTCTCCGCTGATTATCAGACCTCTCACAGCATCTATTGCATAGGTCAGAGGATTGACGACTGCGAAATACTGCAAAACAGTAGGCATCAGCTTGATCGGATATAAGGCATTACTGGCAAAGAAAAGCGGCATGATTAGAGCCTGACCTATGCCCATGAATCGCTCCCTGGTTTTCATGACAGATGCCACAAAAATGGAGATGGCTGCAAAACCGCCTGAAACAAAGAATAATATCAAAAATGCCGCAAAGAAGTTAAGGGGGTTAAGCACAAATCTGACTCCAAGAAGCATCGCAACCGGTATAATTATGAAAGCTTGAACAATCGCTCTTACTCCTGACGCTATCGACCTGCCAATAACCGTAGCATACCTTGACGCGGGTGCGACGAGAAGCTTCTTTAATATGCCTGTTTCTCTCTCCCAGACGATGGTTAGACCATAAAAGACTGATACAAATATGGTAGATTGTAGCAACACGCCGGGAGTGATATAGTCAAGGTAAGGTATCCCATCAGTAGGTATAGCTCTAATGTGACCCATGACAGTTCCATAAACCGCTAACCATAAAATTGGTTGAACGGCCCTTGTGTACATTTCGGTTCTATCATGCCTGAGCCTCCTAAGTTCAAGTTCTATCATGGCAAACATTTCCCTTAGAGAATCCCGCATCAAAGTGATCCCTTCCCGCTCATGGTCTCACTGCTGATGCTACTCGGCAAATGCATAGTTCCGGCATACTTCAAGAAGACATCATCTAAAGTTGGCCTGGTTGTTGATATCTTCGCCACGGTTATACCATCCGTTCTCAGAATCTCCATAATATCAGGTAATGCAGTCTCAGCATCCTCTACTACTACTTTTAGTTCCGAATTATGAATAGCAACGTCGCTGACAAAATCCAAACTTCTAATTTTCTTCAAAACAATTTCATCAACACCATGATTACCTAAATTGAATTGAATGACATCTCTTCGGATAGAATGTTTAAGTTCACTGGCCGTACCAAACTTGACCATCTTGCCTTTATCCATTATGGCTATCTCATCAGAGTAAAGGTCAGCTTCATCCATATAATGCGTATTAAAAAATATAGTTGTGCCATAATCCTTTCTGAAGGATGTAAGTTTCTCCCAAACAATCTTTCTGGCAGATGGATCGAGGCCGATAGTAGGTTCATCCAAGAACATAAGCTTAGGCTTGATGATCATAGCACATGCGATTTCGAGTCTCCTGATCATACCGCCCGAATACGTCTTAACAAGGTTGTTCGCAATTGCATCCAGACCCATACTCACCAACGCATCCCAAATGATATTCTTCCTGTGGTTCGAAGGGATGCCATAGATTTTAGCATATATGAGAAGATTCTCAAAACCGCTGATATCGGCCCAGACGCTCGTTTCCTGGGGCACATAGCCAATATTCTTCCTGACCTCAGAATCATTCTTAACAACATCGAATCCAAAAATATAAGCTTCTCCAGATGTTGGCTTGAATTGAGTGGTCAGAATCCGCATCAATGTAGTCTTACCAGAACCATTAGGACCTAATAAAGCAAAAATATCACCAGCATTAACCGTAAAATCAACACCATCTAACGCCTTAACTTTGCCAGCGTAAATTTTCACAAGCTGTCTAACCTCAATGGCAAGCATCACATTGAATCGATCTCAATACTATTTAATCCCCGTTCTGATAAAACGATCAAGATATTCAGGAAGAACACCGAGGAAAGATATATCTTAGGGGGATTCTAGCACAGCCGGAGGCTTCAGCACAAATAGTTCAGCCTGCTGACACTGCCGGAATTGGCAAGGCGAACTTTACATCTTAGCAGAGACCATGATCTTCAGCGCAACGGTCTTCCTCTCAGGCACCAGGCTCTTCATTGATTCTCCCGAAATCCCAGTGATCCAGAGTGGTATTCCACTTAAGGTCCCGGATAGATGACCTCGATGTTGTCCATGTTATGGATCAGCTTCCTGAGCTCTTCGCAGTTTATGGGATGCTTGAATTCACTGCACACCTTGACCCGTTCTGATAGAGCACCGAGTTCGTTATCCTTCAGATGGTAACCCATCCTCTGCGTGATGTATTTCAGTGCCTTGGCTCCGGTATGTTTGCCTATAATGATGTGCCTTGCAGCTCCCACCAGCTCTGGCGAGTAAAGCTCATAGGTCCTGGGCTCCGCCAGAACGGCTGCTACATGAATTCCTGACTCGTGGGAAAAGGCATTGGTTCCCACGACTGCTTTGTTTCTGGCCACAGGAACCTCCGAGTAGGTCTCAACCAGCTTGGAAAGATCCTTTATCTTGGTTAGATCATAGGTGCTGATGCCGTAATGCAGCTTTAAAGCGACCAGGATCTCTTCGAGAGGCGTGTTGCCACTTCGCTCACCAATGCCGTTCACCGTGGTGTGTAATTGCTTCGCGCCCGCTTCCGCTCCGGCCAGGGTATTGGCCAGGGCTAGGCCCAGGTCGTCGTGGCAGTGCATGCAAATGGGTATCTTCACCACCTTTTTGAGCTCGCTGATCATGTAATATGTTGTGCGGGGATTCATGATTCCCACAGTGTCGGCGACGCTGACGTAGTCGGCATGGTATTCCTCTGCCTTCTTGTAAAGCTTCTTTAAGATCTCAAAATTCGTGCGCGTAGCATCTTCGGCCGAGAAGCGAACTATCAGGCCGTGGTCCTTAGCGTATTCTATCGTCTGCAATGCACAGGCTATCGCCTCAGGACAGCTCAGGTGCAATTTATGTTTGAGATGAAGATCAGAGATAGCGATGAAGACGCTGACCATATCCACGCCGCATTCTATCGCAGCATCGACATCCTTCTTGACGGATCGTGAAAGCGCTGCGATCTTGGCATCCAATCCAAGGTTGCAGACCTCTTTTACGGCGTTCATTTCCGCAGCGGAAACTACGGGAAAACCGGCTTCAATGACCTCGACACCGATTTCGTCAAGCCGCATGGCGATATCCAGTTTCTCATCGGCTCGAAAGACTACTCCCGGCGTCTGCTCACCATCGCGAAGAGTTACATCGCCGATCTCAATATCTAGAGTTGGGGTCTTGGCCAGGGATAGAAATTCGTTGAGGGAATAGTCTTGCATAGCACGCAATAATGAGGATTCATTACATAAATTGGTTTTGAAGGAAAAGGATTTCCGGCAAGCCTGGTGATTTAGAGATTTGCGAGTACGGAAACTATTTCAGAAGAGCAGAGCAGCGAGCCTGTAAAATCGATTTTGAGCCAGATATCCTGGACACTACCTGAAAAAGCACCTATAAAAACGCTAAGGAAGTCAAACAGCGCACCCCGCTGCGAGCTGCGGGCATTCAAAATAATAAATTTAAAATTGAGATTGATCGGGTTATTCACCTAATTGATCCGGGAGGTTAGGGCCGAAGTGCTAGCTGACGAACATTTTTCTTTTAATTTCATCTGCCATCTGAATCCATAACCAACCATACTCATCACATCAATCCTATGCTACTTCATTTATTAGCTGATCGAGAACGGTGAACTGTGTTGTAGGAGCAGAATGGGACTATCCTGCCGTCTGGCAGGACATAGTGAATTCCGCACCTTTGCAATCTCTCTAGATCCATGTTATATGAATCCTGGAAATGCATTATACCGATAAAGAGGCTATTATTAGCGAACTCGGCTAGAGATTTCCAAGCCCCGTTCCTGAAGACGTTTAGGAGCAGTCCGGCGAGATTCAGACCACCAGGCACTCTTGACTCATCTATGAACTTGGGCAGCTCCTTCAGAATCATGCCGTTCATCCTCAGTCTGTCCAGCCTTGATCCATCGTAATCTTGAACAACCTCCTTGACCCGTTCCATGAGGCCCTCGACATCTACAAACCTGGTAATAGGAACTATATGGCCATTGACACGGTAAACGTAGGTACCCGCACCGCAACAAGGGTGAATTGTAAAAGATGACTGGGGTACGCCGATCTCAGCGGATATGAGACTAGATATAGGAGCTACAAAAGAAACTGGGTAGAAATCATCTCTGGTTATCTCGTTATCCGTCTGATCCTCCAGCAGTAAGAGAATGTCCGGTATGGTAATTCTCTTCTTTGACCTTTCCACCTGATCGATCCTTCCCGTAAAGGAGATCGGCTGGAAGTTCACGCCTTTCACCACGTCCGAGTTACTGAAGGCGAACTTTACGATATCCCCCACCTGGCCATCGTTTACGCCCTTTGCCAGAGTAGGAACCAGCACTATGTCCATTTGTTTTGCTGCTCTCAGGTTCTCCATGGCCTGGTATTTCTGGGGCAAGAGATCACTGCCTCGCAATGTCTTGTAAGGCTCCGGCGTAACTCCATCGAATTGCAGGTAGATGGTTGTGAGCCCATTTCGCACTAAGTCCTTGCAGAGATTTGGGCTGCGGGCAAGTTCCAGACCATTGGTTGCTACTTGAATATGAACGAACCCCAATTGTCTTGCCAGTGCCGCAATCTTCGGTAGGTCATCTCGCATGGTAGGCTCGCCGCCTGAGAACTGGATTGCGGAGCAGGCAACTGGCCTCTGATCCCTCAGGATCTGCATCATACCCCTGAGCTGATCCATTGTCGGCTCGTTTGCACTATCACCAGCATCGGCGAAGCAAACCGGGCAAGACAGGTTGCACCTGCTGGTAACATCGATGTTCGCCAGCAGGGTTCCTGTTTTGTGGTTCATACATATGCCACAATCGAATGGGCAGCCTTGACGGATCTGGGATGAACCATCGATGCCGGAACCGTCAATCCAGTAGCTCATGAATTTTTCATAAAGGGCTACATCTGACCAGTATGTATCTTTGAAATCGCCATGCTCCTCGCATCGCTTCTCGATCATAACGGCCTCGCCCTCCTGAAATATGCGGGCATTGATGACCTTCAAGCAGGTAGGACATAGCGAGGAAACTGTCCTACCTATAATGAGAGGCTGCACAACATTCTTCATGCTTATTTCAGTCCTCCACTAATCTCGCCGAGGGTAGCATGCCGAGTTTTCTGTAAAATTTCTGACCCCGTATCACACACGTATTCACTCCTCAATAATAGATAAATACCTTCTACCAGTCAGCCATTCCTCGTTGATATCCATGAGGATACATTAATCATCCCATAAAAAAAGGGGAAGATACTCTACCATGATACCGAAGCGATGTAGCCTTCGCCAAAGCCAAGGAGCTTGGTATACAGTCTGAGCCTAGCCCCAAGCAGTACGTATAACCTGCGAACCAACTCCTCTCTTTTCGATGCCTTTTAATCGCTAGAAATTATTATAAAGGGACTTCCAGGCTCGAACCCCAAGCCTTTGCGCGCCAAGTTCTGCATTTCCAGAATCGATAGCAGTAAAATCAATTGATCGATAGCAGCAACCGCTCAAGAAAACTTGATTATCATTCTTATAAGATATGGAATGAGGACTTTGCCAGAAGAGGGTTTAGGCCATTTGGATGGTTGTATAAGAAGATGTGTATAACCTGCGTGCTTTAGGCGCATATCCTCAAAAAGTTCTGTGACATTATTTAATCATCGCAAAAAATGGCATAGAACTTTTTCGGGCACTAACGACAGAGCCCTAATTTCGATAACAATCGGCTTTGCTCTTCCGGCCACATTTTTCATAACCTGGTTTAAAAGAAATTATTTATATGATTATGATTATGATAGTTGTTAAAAGCACAGGAGGAAAACATCATCAGAAACGTTATTATCAAGGTCGCAGACGAAAAGGATTTAGAATTCGTACAGGGCCTGGAGAGCTTGGGCATGAACAGGAACGTTGCCGGGTTGATAACATATCTCAAGGAAGTGAAGGAAGGCTCTTCCAGAGACATTGAGACGGCCACAGGTCTGAGACAGCCAGAAGTTAGCATAGCAATGCGTACACTGCGCCAAAATAATTGGGTCACTGAACGCGATGTTAAGACCGAAGGAAAAGGTCGGCCCATGAAAATCTACAAGCTCGACGTACCCATTGAGGAGATCATAAAACACTGCGAGGAAGTGAAAAACAACGAGTCTGCCCAGGCCATGGAATCCATCCTAAGGCTGAAGGAAATGATTAGCACTTGATCAGAAGGCAACCACCCCGTCTACTATTTTTGCGCCCAAGCCCACCGCTTCCTCGACCGCCGCCAGATCCTTCATCAGGAATATCCTCTCGTTGGCGGTCTCCTTGAAGGCCACGGAGTTTTTCAGGATCTGCGCATATTTCGCTGATTTGGGGAGCTCGACTACGTAGCCCTTCATGTCCTCCACCAGGTCATAGTCGAAGCCATTGCGCTCGAGGAGCTTGAGAGCGTTGTTCCTCGCGCCAGTCGATTTGAACTCGAAGCGAAACAGGTCTTTGTTGTAATAGTTCAGTAACGCATCGAATAGCGCACGGTTATCGAAGAACTGCTTGAATACCCAGAGCTTGCCGAGCTTGAAAAGTGTGATCCGCTTGCGCCTCTCTATCACGTCGAAGGTATTGGCCTGCATGTGAGAATCTCCAGAAATAATACTAGCTGAAGCCTAATTTCTTCGCTTGGTCTAACGCATAACCAGCCTCGTTTTCACGTTTAAGCTTCAATAGAGTGATGCCCTTGTTGTACCAAGCAACTGCATGACGAGGATCGACGCGAATTGCAGTCTCGAAACACTCTAATGCTTCTTCAAACCATTTTAAAAGACCAAAAGATATGGCCTTTTGACACCATGCATCTGCGTCTTGGGGATCGATGTCTATCACTGTATCGAAACATCTAATAGCCTCGATTGCCTTGCCTACTTTGTTGAGAGCTACTCCTTTGTTGATCCGGACATACGTCTCCCGAGGATAGTGCACAAGAGCAGTATCATAAGATTTGATGGCTTCATCATATCTCTTCAGCTCACTTAGAGCCAACCCTTTCTGGGTCCATATTTCTGGATCTCTTGGAAATAGCACTAGGACTTGATCATAGCACCTGATGGCGCCCTCAAAATCTCCCTTCTCGAAAAGTTCATCGCCCTCTTTCATCCATCCCCATGCAATTCTTGTATCATCTGAGTGAGACATTGCGAGACATTATCTACGTATAAGGGAAAACGTTTAGGTAGCGTGCCATAATTGCTGTAAATTCGCAGTGGCCCTGTATCCTGATTTCTACTCATTCCTCCAAGGATAAATACCTATTACCAGTTATCCAATCCTCGTTGATATTCATCATGATGCAAACCGCCACTCTCAGGAGAGATTGGTCGTTTGGGTATGCCCCTGATACGCGACTTCTTCGTTTCAGCTCCTTATTGATTCTCTCCAGGCCGTTAGTGGTTCGTATCCGTCTCCAATGTGATCTGGGAAATGATTTGTAATTCCAAAGGTCGAATCGGAAACTATCAATCGTATCTGCAGACTTTTTGTATCCTTTATCGTCAAGAACAACTGCCAGTTTCTGCATCTTGGCCTCATCTTCAAGAGCATCCTTCAGCATATAAGCAACCTCCTTCTTATCTTTCTTCGGTATGTTCTTGAGCACGGCACGCATGAAGTGAACGTTACACATCTGCCAAGAAGCTCCAAGAAATGCCTTTTGGACAGCCGCTTGTATTCCTTTATGAGCATCAGATATCACTAATTTGACGCCTGTGAGTCCTCGAGCCTTTAAACTTTCAAAACAACTTTCCCAACAGGATTCGTCTTCGCTATCAGCAACAGTAGCACTAAGAATCTCGCGATAACCATCTTCGTGAATGGCAGTAACAACAAGCAGTGCCTTATTTATGTATCTGCCATCCGTTCTGACCTTGAAGTAACTTGCATCCACGAAAAGATACGGAATTGATCCAACGATAGGTCGGTTCAAGAACTCTTTGACTGATTTATCCAGCTTCTTCGCAATTCTTGAGACTTCAGAGGCTGAGATATTTTCCAATCCGAATTTGGAGAATACTTTCTTGACTTTTCTCGTTGATACTCCTTCGAGATACGATTCGGCTACAGAAACTCTTACAGATTCCTCTACCCTAGAAAATCTCTCGAATACCTTGGTTTTGAACGGGAACTCCCGGATTTGGGGTTTATCAAGCTCTATTTCGCCGTGAATGGTCTTGAGAGATCGCGGTCTCGTTCCATTGCGATGCGCTTTTCTCTTGCCGGTGCGTTCGTAGCGGCGCGCTTGGATTTGGTTTTCAGCTTCGACCTGCATTACCTCATTAAGATAACTGGCGGTTAACTTTCTCATTCCCTCTTTTGGATCGATAAGATAATCTTCTGCTAAGTCCGATATATTCATGCCTCTGTGTCCCTCCGAAAGTTTGACGACTTGGGGATACAGGGCTAAATTATAATATCTCGTGAAGAAATAGCTTGCTGTTATTTCAGTTACAGCAAGTTAGTTCCTGCTACTGGATATTCCTGCGAAATTTACATCAAAACTGGCACGCTACCGATTTTGCCATAATTATACGAAATGTAAAACGTAAAATCTTCTATTAATCTGGGATATAAAGTTATATTTATTTTGGTAGTAGGCGCACTATGACGACATACATTCTTAACAAAAATTTAAATATCAAAAAACGAATTTATAGTCAAACGGCGACGGCGCACCCCGATGCAAGCATCGGGGCATGCAAGGCGCCGCCGCATGAAAATGGAACCAGGTTGGGCTGATCCAAGCCTAAGTTGAATACGCATGCCCTTTATCCCAGTCGCAGCAAGCTGCGGGGTATTGCGTTTTAAAAATAAAAGTCAGTGATCAGTCGGCCATGGAAGAAATCGTGGCGGAGCAGTCTTGATTTAGGGGGGTAAATCTCCGAATACCAAAGTTAAAAATTTGGAAAAGAGATAGCAGATTTACTAACAAAAGAAATATATATCTAGAGATAGTATATTGTACAGGCTAAGGGGCTTTGTAAAGACAACGACTAAATCCCTTCGAAGAAGCCCCTTTCCTATCTCATTAAGACTTACCGCTTATATAATTTTATGCAATCCACTACATAAAGGATAAGACCTATGTTGTCTGACTAATACAGGATTCGCAGCTTTAATCGCCAAGGCATCTGCCTTTAAAATTCCGGTCTTTCCTCCCTCACTAGCCTCGATCCTGTGTTGAGATACCGCTCACATTTCTCCTATATCATAGAACTAATTACAAATGTTTCTGCCCACGACGCCTGTTTCCGGTCTCCATTGGAAATAGAATAAAAAGAAAGGTAGATAAAAACTAATAGGCACTCGAATCGGAGAGAATCGTTTAGGGGTCGGATCATGGCGAAGAGGACGTAACTCCATCTGGATAGAGAATCCTGATTACATATACAAAATATGGATAATGTTTAAATACCATCAACGATATTCATTAGGTAATAAACGGCTCGGATATTTCTCACTTCTGAGCCGTTTATCCTCTCGAAAAATTGGTGGTGAAAAAGACCAGATTCTTGCTTCATTAATTCCCCCTAAATCTCTCAATAGTTTGCTTTCGGCGTTTCCATCGGAGAGATTCTCTCGCGATGTCTTCACGCTCGATTGCGTTTCGCCCTGCTCTGCCAATCTGTAGTTCACTGTTCTTCTTTGGTCGTGCTATTCTTCTCCCTCCCGAGGTTTGCTTTCTATGTATAGTGGAACAGTTCTTGGGCTTATAAATGCCTGAATAGATAATAATTACTTTTATTGTATATAAATCTTTGTTTCGGTATTGACACCTCGGCCTAGCTTGAGGACCTGCACATGTGGAAGCCGGAGAAGGTCACGATCATAAAGAAGGCGATCGATTCCAAGAGAAGATTGTCGCTGCCAAGAACCCAGACTATTTAGAAAATCACAACAAAAGAAGCAGACGGCTCAGAGGAGAGATGTATAAGGGAGAAACCTCGAGCCGTTACGAGGTAACGTTTACCACCCTGATATGAATAATAAGGACGTATTCGTAATAATATTTAAATCTTTTGACTGTAGATCAACCTTGCTGGGAATACATTGAATTTCTCTTCCTGCTAATAATGATGTCTACCTTTCAGAAATGGTTCTATGGCATTATGAAAGGAATTTAGGAAAATGCCTTAGAATCAATTTTTGATAGGTCGAGCCAGGCTTATCACTTCGTGATCGGGTCCCTTTTGAGAAGGGCGCTGTGGATCGGTGCTGGCCGTCTGAGACTCGATTATATGTTTTCTGATTATCCTCATCAAGGCGATTACGCCTTATTTCGTGGAGCAATGTCCCCAAAAATAGTTCTGTGGCATTTCCCCTAAATCTCTTCGTCTGCCGTAGAACTTTTCCAGAAGAGCTGATAAACCATAAAATCGATTTTTGAGCCAGGTGCCATAAATGGAGCTTCAGGCCTGGCCAGTCTTCAAGCCACATCGCTCCAACTTAAATTTGCCTCTCCTCCTTATGGCTGGCATTCTTGCTGGAATGAAGGATGGGTAGTCCCCCCATTACGCGTTGTTTCTCTCAGGAACCGTTACCATCATCATAATCTCGCCAATTGTCCAGATATGATCAGTTATGCCAGCTGCCATAGCAGGAGATCTGGGTTCCCATCGTCGCT
>Ga0209748_1000948_pt1 | contig 14662 bp, 17 predicted proteins | sample BarGraIncu00421A_FD_185490 | JGI IMG/M metagenome (GOLD analysis project Ga0209748, IMG submission 185490) | Arctic peat soil microbial communities from Barrow, Alaska - Barrow Graham LP Incubations 004-21A (SPAdes) (version 2) | ecosystem: Environmental > Terrestrial > Soil > Wetlands > Peat... | reverse complement strand
TTTATTTCTCACTTCCTTTTAAAAAGAGCACTGTTATCATTGAACCAGTGTCCGTGGTTTCTCATAAAGACTATGTAGAACCAAACTGGTCAGGGAAGAAAATTCTTGTAGTTGAGGATGACACGTCGGGTTTTATGTTCATATACGAAATTCTTAAATCATCAGGGGCTGACATTCTGAGAGCAGAGAATGGGATTGAAGCGATTAATATGCTTTCCTCAGAGAAGAAGCCTGACATAATTATAATGGATATCAAATTGCCGGGGATAGATGGTTATGAAGCTACCAGACGGATAAGGGAGAAGAACAAGGTAATACCGATAATTGCAAATACAGCTTATGCTATGATAGGGGATCGCGAAAAATCAATTGAATCCGGATGCAATGATTACATTTCAAAGCCAACGGATAGAATGCAATTACTTGATCTGATAAGTAAGTATCTTAAATAGGTTACTGAAATACAAATTCTGCAGATTTACTGTATTTTCGCAGTAAATCACATTCCAGAAATCACAAATGTTCATAGTTGTGAATAAATTACGAATACATTATTTTCAGCATGTTGCTTTTGAGGGATTAGGCAGTATCGAAGAATGGATTTCTGTCTCGGGTCACTCACTTACTTCCACCAGGTTCTTTGAAAAAGCAACATTCCCGGAAATCTCTGATTTTGATTGGCTTATTGTAATGGGAGGGTCGATGAGTGTTCATGATGAAGAACAATATGCATGGCTGGCAGATGAAAAAAAATTTATCAGACAAGCTATTGATGCAGGTAAAAAAGTTATTGGTATTTGTCTGGGATCGCAGTTAGTCTCAGTTGCGCTTGGTGCAAAAGTATATAAGAACAAAGAAAAGGAAATCGGATGGTTTGATATAGAATTGGATCATGATGCCCAATCAGCCAATTTATTTTCAGGAATGGGACGCAGGTTAAAAGTTTTTCACTGGCACGGTGATACTTTTGACTTACCTGAACATGCAATCCATATAGCCTTTTCCGACGGAACCAGAAATCAGGCATATATTTATAATGGGAAAGTGGTGGCAATGCAATTTCATCTGGAACTCACTCTGAGTTCTCTTCAGCAAATGATTGATAATGGCAGAAACGAATTATTGAAAGGGAAATATGTACAAACTGAAAAGGAGATTCTTACCAATAAACAGTTAATCGAATCAAACAAAAAAGTGCTTTTTAAGCTCCTTGAGAGGCTTGCAGAACATGAATAACGGTTACTGTCCAAACAGAATAATCCAGTTCTTCAAAACGTTACGCCATCCATTGACGAGAGCGATCTTTTGCTTTTTCGAAAGCATCAAGCGCAATATTAACATCTTCGACTATCTGGAAGTCATACATCCCCAGGCAGACAAAATCGGCGCCATTGGCAAAAGCATATTTTAACCCTACTTCGGGAGAAATAGCTCCGGCGGCCAGAACTTTGAAACCAATCCAGGGTTCTTTAAGTGTAGCCATGAACCGGATAGTTTCTTCCGGATCATAATCGAACATATTATCTTTCCATGGACCGGCATTCTGTGCTGACCAGTAATCATGATTGTGACATGTTTTTACCCAGAAATAAGGTTTTAACCCATATTCAACACAAACTTTTATTGCCTCAATTCTGTGTGCACCGATCCCGGCAGGTTTTCCGTGACTTCTTATTTCTTCAAGCCCCTCGCGTATCAACTCCATACGTTGTGCAACGGTTTTACCCGTGCCATCGTCATATTTCTCATTTGTCCAGCGATCGGTAATTTCTCCCTGGCAATAAAGGGCATCAAAATCAGCAGCAAGCGACATGGCGATTCCTTTCTGAAAGTCAAGGCCGATACCGCAGTCTGAAAAGAACTTCATCTTACTCCGGTCTCTTATCGCTTCGCGACGTTCAATCCCCTTTTTAGTGCCAACTGGCAAATCCGGCACCGGTTTTCTGGCCTTTTCTTCTCTCCTTCTGTAATAGAGTCGGTCGAGGCCATACAAGTAGCCGGGAGGGAGAAAAATAAAAGCAGATAAAACAAAAAGTTCGATAAGGTTTTTATTTACCCAAAGATAGCTTCCATCTGCAGGTATTCAAAAAGTCGACAACCGAAATTATACCGGAATATCCTGCCATCCAATGAAAAACAGGAGCAAAAATCCATTTAGATCCTGCAAGGTAAGAAGCTGAGCTCCAGTTTTCCGCAATAACTTTTGTCACACCCTCATAAAGAAAGTGCCAGCCGATTAGAATACGGATTAGAACGAAAAGATATAAATGAACCGGATTATTGCCTGATTTTGATTGCATATTCTTTAAAGTTAACAAGATGAGTAACTGAAAAATAGTTCTCTAATTATTTTCTCTGAAAGATATGAAAATCGGAATTAACAATCTGCCGGCAGTAAGCAAAATGAATGAATAAAATTATTATTTTTACCGCCCATAAGGGTTGTTAGCCTTCAAATACAATCCCCCATAAACCCCTGATTTATATTTCATTGCGAACTTATTCTTAAATCAAATTGTAGTTTATGTACCTTTTAAAGCATTTTTAGCAGTGTTTTATATGGTATTTTATGGTCATAAAAAGGTACATTTTTTAAGCCTCTATGAATCAGTATATTGGAAGCCAAAAAAATTTCTGAAAAATTTTCTCATTCTGCTTGTCGGAGACCCCATTTTCTAACTCAGAATATAAAATTTTATAATTTTTTATAGTCGGACTTTTTTCCAGCCTGCTGAAATTTTTCTGGATTTTGGTTCGACCCTCTTCTCGCCCCACCACTGCCGACTGTAAGTGCTTGATTGACAGGGGGGAGGGTCTGACAGGATACCCTCTCCCCCTTTATATCTCGTACATTCCCGATTTCACAATGTTCAGTATTTATACTAAGAAATCGCATGTACAATGAAAGCACAAGACTATTATAATTATGACTCAACATTACTTGGTCTCAACAATGTATACTACACCATCGGGAATGATAGTTTCTTCATAAATTCAGACTGCATTCTCGCTGCAAACAAGATCGTGACAGTTGGAAAGACATATATCCTGTTCGAATATACATCGGGGAAATGTGTTAACATGACTGATGTCAAATTACTCGATGTTTATTTTTTTGAAGATGCCATACACATGATTGTACAAGGCATAAACTCCCAGCAAATTTTTACTATTGTCCTGCATGTCGATGATAGTGAAATCTATTGTACATCACTGCTTGTGGATTTGAACTACTTTATCGATCAGTTGGATATGAAGGCTATAAAGCAATACTGTGGTAAATGTAAATCAGCCGAGAAGCACCAGTCAAAATCCTAATAACTGACTATCATGAATGAACTATCACAACCAACAAAACCACCTGCTGATAAAGACCTGTTGCTTTCATATCAGCCAGACTATAGCGTTTATATAAACTTACCATGTGTTTTAACGCTCTCCAAGACTCTGAGAATTGGAATGCCCTACATGTATCATGAGGGTCTGAAAACGTTTCCAATAAGGTTACTTCACATATGGGATTCGGATGGGTTTGTTTACCTGAGAATTCAGAATCTGAGTACAGGCAAGGTTTATGAAATTTCAAGGCTTATGGAGACTGACATTGAATACTGCTTATGGGAAATTGCTTCGCTGGATTTTATACTGGACTTAGCAACCAAGTCACGAAGCGACTGACACCGTTTTTGCTTCTAAAGAAACGCATTGATTTCAATTGTCTTGTGTTTCACAAAAAGTTTCATAATTTTATAGCAATAACCTGTCTGTGAAGAAATATTTAATTTTTTTCTGTATTGCTCTGTGTTCCTGTATGACAGAGAAAGTTGCCGTGAAGACGGGTATTGACGAAATTCGCTTCGGTTACGGGGGCGGTATTACAGGGAAAGTGATTACGTATGTGTTTTCAGCGGACGGAAATCTTTCCGATCAGGGGAAGGGAATCGGGTTACCTAAAAAGGTCGATTATGAAACTACGCTGGCAATCTTTTTACACGCACGAGAAATTTCAACAATATCATTTTCTGAGCCTGATAACGTATATTCCTTTGTCGAGATAAAAATGCAAAAATCATCCAACAGAATTGTATGGTCGTTTGGCTCTACCAAGGTGTCGGAAGACGTTCTTCAACTTTATAAGAAACTGATATCATTAACTAAGGAAACCCCTTCTCATGAATAACAAAAACAACACGCTAATAATCTTAGTTTTATTAACAATTTCTACACTCTGCTTCGGTCAATCCAAATCTTACCCCATTCCGAATGTTGTCAATCCATTCAAAAGTAAAACTAATCAGGATGCAATAAGCACAGTATCTCCAGATGGAAAAGTTAGTCGTGCATATATGGCGCAGCAGGATGTTAAAATTAAAACAACAAAAGGCTCATTTTACTCCAATCTTAAAAAGAGAAAGGTAGATAGTAAGTCTATGGGAACGAACCTAAACTCTTGGTTTAATTTAAATGAAAACCATTCTTTTCAAAAAAAGAGCGAAAGAACTGATGACCTTGGATTAACACACATTAATTATCAACAACAATACAAAGGTATTCCCATTGATGGGTGTGTTGTAATGACGCACCTAAAGGATGGTGAAACTACATCGGTAAATGGGCAGGTTGCAGAATTCTCAGCAATTGATATTCAAAGTACCATAACCCCAGAAAGAGCGGAAGTACTCTCAAAAGAGTATTTGAAAGTAACAAAATTGTTGAATACCTATCCGATCGAGTTAATCATTGCTCGCATTTCAACTGCAGATAGTATTAATTACCTATTAGCCTATAAGGTTAGGATTGACGCTTCTCAGCCGTTTCTAATGCGTAATGTATATGTTAATGCCAAGACTGGTAATATAATTAAGGTGGTCAATCTTATTGCAAGCGCAGACATTACAGGGACAGCAAACACATATTATAGGGGAAATCAATCGATTACATTTGACAGTTATTTAACTTCTTACAGGCTAAGAGAAAGCGTAAGGAAAATTGAAACTTATAACGCAGCAAACGCCACATTTACAACAGGAACAGGTTTTGCAGGGTATTCGGATTTTGTCAACCCTACGACAACATGGACTGGAGTTCAGCAATTGTCTTCATTTTCAATATCAAGTGTTGCTCAGAACTGGTGGTATACTGTATTTGCGGACGAACTTCCTGACCTCTACATTAAAGTAAAAGATGGCGCAAACCAAACTGTTTATACTTCTGGTTATTTTAATAATACAAACCCGCCTGTAACATTTAGTAACTTAAATATATTACTGATTAACCCACCTTATAAAGTTGAACTCTGGGATTATGATGCTGCCAATGCCGATGATTTTGGTGGTAGTTATGCAATCACAACAAACGTAGGAACACAATCATGGTCAGGCAACGGAAACGCTGGTACATGTGTAATCAACAATTCGAGCAATCCTGCACTTGATGTCCATTGGGGAATGGAAAAAACCTATGATTTCTACTTAAACGTTTTTGGAAGGAACAGTTATGATGGAAATGGAAGTTTAATTAGAAATTTCATAAATCCAGACCCGTCTATATTTAATACTGCTGGCTTCCCGAATAATGCTTTTGCTTTGAGGTCTCCATATAACATAATGGTTTATGGAATGGGTGATGGAATTGAAATGAATCCCGTTGTTGGACTGGATGTAGAAGGACATGAATATTCTCATATGGTCATTGATAATAATGGCAATGGAGGTTTAGATTATCAAGGAGAATCTGGCGCATTAAATGAATCATTTGCAGATATTTTCGGTACATGTGTAGAATTCAATACTCTTGGAGGAAGTGCTAACTGGACTATCGGTGAGAATGTTTCGGTATCTGCTCCTTTTTTGCGTTCTATGGCTAATCCGAATGGCGGCCTGCAACCAGATACTTATAAGGGTCAGTACTGGACAAATACGCTGAATTTAAATAATGATGAAGGTGGAGTTCATACCAACAGTGGAGTCCAGAATTATTGGTTTTATTTGCTTTGCCAAGGTGGTAGCGGTACGAATGATCTTGGTAATGCGTATTCGGTCACAGGAATAGGAATTACTCAAGCAAGACAAATCGTTTATAAAAACCTTACAACATACCTGCCCCCGAATTCAACATATCTTGATGCGTTTAATGGTTCATTACAAGCCACTCAGGATTTATACGGCAACCCATCAGCACAGTATAGTGCGGTTCGTGCTGCTTGGTATGCTGTTGGTATTGGCAATGACCCAAACAACTATTGCAGTGGAACGACTAAATTGACAGCACCAAGTGGTACAATTACTGATGGTAGTGGTACTGCTAACTATGGTAATAATGCTAAATGCAGATGGGTTATTGCTCCCGCAGGTGCTACAAAAATAACTTTAAACTTCACGAACTTCGATACCGAAGCAGGTTATGATTCAGTTATTGTTTACAATGGACCCGATATCACGTATCCGAAATTAATGACATGGTGGGGTAATACATTACCACCGACAATTAATTCAACTGGTGGTGCTGTGTGCATAAGATTTTCTTCAGATGAAAATAATACTGCCGCAGGTTGGTCAGTAAATTATACTACCACTGGGACAACACCCACATGTAGTGGCATGACAATTTTATCGACACCAACTGGTGCATTTGATGAAGGTTCAGGAATCGGAAACTATGGAAACAATCAACTCTGTTACTGGTATATTGCACCACCTTGTGCATCTACAGTTACACTTTCATTCTCTGCCTTCAATACCGAAAGTGGCTACGATGGGATAGTAGTATATGACGGATTAGAAGGAACGAACCAATTAGCGGTATTGACTGGAAGTAGTGTACCTACCCCAGTAACTTCAAATACAGGTCAAATGCTTGTTGTATTTATTTCAGACTATTCAACAACTGCGCAAGGATTTTCTGCAAATTATGTTTCAACTGGTTCTGCCTATTGCACAGGCACTAACTTATTGAATACTTCTGACTATGGTACGATCACTGATGGAAGTGGTTCAAACAATTACTGCAATAATTTAAATTGTCAATGGTTAATTCAACCGCCACAAGCAACCAGTGTTACATTAAAGTTTACTGCATTTGACCTTGAAGTACCATCATCAGATGGGAAATCAATCTACGATGCTGTTGAAATTTATGATGGAACGACAACTGCTTCTCCTTTACTTGGAAGATTTTCAGGAAGCAATATCCCCCCTGTAGTTACATCGAGCGGTGGTAGTATGCTTGTCCGATTTTATTCTGATTTAGCAGTGACAAAGCAAGGTTGGTCTGCATACTATACTTCGACAAGTACACCTTATTGTACTGGAACATCTAATCTTACTGCAGTCAGCGGTACATTCTCTGATGGGAGCGGTACAAATCAATATGGTAACAACAGCCAATGCTCTTGGTTGATTCAACCGACAAATGCAAGTTCAATTAACCTATCATTTTCGGAGTTTAATACAGAGTTAAATTATGATGGGGTAATTGTATATGATGGTGCAAACAACACGTCCTCTGTTCTTGGAAAGTTTACAGGTTCAAATACACCTACTCCAGTTACTTCAACTGGTGGAAGTATGTATGTGGAATTTCTTTCCGACCCCGCACTAAGAGGGAACGGCTGGACAGCAAACTATACTTCGACTATCACTACAGGCATTGAAGAAACATTGCTGAAGAGAAACCTGAAGATATTTCCGAATCCCACAAGTGGCATATTCACTATTGAATCATGCCTCGAGAATGCCATGACCGCTCAAATATTAGATATGGCGGGGAAACAAGTGTTGAAAACATACATATTAAACGTTGGAACAAACCAGATAGATGCCTCTGGGTTGAGTAAGGGCATATACCTGATAAAATTAAGTTTCGAAGGCGGATATCATATTGAAAGACTCGTGATAAATTAAACGGTACAATTACTAACCAAATGGATAACATACAATTATATAAGGAAATATATACCCATGAGTTATCTCGGAAAAAAGATTTGAATAACGCAATATCAACACCTTTGACTATTATTGTTCTCTTATTCGGTGCAACATTTTATCTTTATAACAACTTAGAGATAATCATTATCATTCCGATTTTGCACTTTTTTCATGGTATTCTGATTCTTGCTTTGGTCACCTTAGTTTGTAGTATTTTATGCCTGACTATCTGTTTCAACATAGTTCTCAAAGGATTCCGATATCCTAATTTCCCATATGCCAACGAGATATCCGAATATGAAGAAAAATGTAAGCCACATGAGGGAGAGTTCAATAAATACCTTACCAACAAGTATATTTATTATGCTGATGCTTATCAGAAGATTAACGATAAAAGAGCATCAGCACTCTATTATGGACGAGTATTTATTGTTATTTCTTTGTTTTTAATTATTGTCGCAGGATGTTTGTTCCTGCTCTCAAAAACATAACACTATGGAAAATACTATTGAAAACAGTCAAACAAATGGGGGCAATCAAGAACCTGTTACGCCAGCTCCAACTGAATCTCTACCAACACCAGAGAGACCTATTCCACCGCCCGATAGAATTGAGAAGGGAAATAAAGATTTGTTAGAGTCAATTGAACACAGGTAAACAGCTCTATGATCTTTGTGTTCAATACGGTGAAAAAGAATGAGAATAGGAAAATTTGAATAACTTTGATAATGACGAGTTGATTATATATTAATCAAGCCATCATTTAAATGACCTGTAATATCTTATTTAATGCAGCAAATTAATAAAGAAATTGCCTTGCAATACGATTTCTTCTTGGAATTGTTCAGGGAAAAGAAGATGGTTGATAGTAACATTATTTATCTTAAACCTAAGCAAAATAAATTAGACTGGATTTCAGGCTCATCTAATGTAAGCCACATGACTGTTGATGAGGTAGTTTTATTATCCATCGAACAAAGTAAGCGAGAGAGTAAATACGGAATAAAATTAACATGTCAAGAATTATCTTCTGTCCCATTTGTAAGATTTGACTCAGACGGTCCTGCTCATCGAAACGATGACCCTGACAAACCAATTAACGAACAAAAGATTGAGACCCCCCATTTTCATACATTTAATGAGTTTGGCAAATCATATGCTTTCAAAACGCCACAGCTTGTGGATGAAAATGAATGTTCCGCAATAATTAATGATGTGAATTTTGGACTTGCACATTTTTGTCACATCACCAACATGAGTGCGAAGGAGAATATATATCCAGAAGTTAGAGAAATGGCTCTCGAACTGTCTTTTGAAGACCTGCCAACCGTAGATTTTAATGGAGTAAGATTCGAATAAAAATGGATTTGTTGGAATTATACAATGTAGTTAAGAGGAACTTTTGTGAATTGACATCATATAAAGTCAGGGGAAATGTATTGGAAATTATCACTGCTTTTTCAACTCTTAATAACAAATTTGTTTCCGTTTTTATTAAGGAGGAATCAGGGAAAATCATAGTTACTGATAATGGGTGGGTAGATTTAAATACGTATGAGACGCCCTTATATGAAGAATCTGACGACATTATAAAGAGGGTTCAAATTAATTACGCCAACACATTTGCAATTAAATCTACAATAGATAAAACAGGAGTAACTTTTTATTATAAAACTTGCATCAACTACGAAAGTCTCTCGAGTACCGTTTTTGATGTTGCAAATTTCATAGTTGGTGTTGTAAACTCATTCTGCATCCAATACATTGATACAAAAGAAGAAAAAGAACGAGAAACTTTCAGGAAAGATGCAAACGCCTTCCTCTCGTCAGAATACCATAAGGGTGTGAAATTCCGTCAGTCGCTGGAGGGTATTAGCAACATAAAATTTAGTGCGATAATTACGAAAAAATCGGAATTATATCTTATTTCATATATAACAGGTTCTACAAACAATTACTTCGATAATGACATAAGAAAAACCATTGTGAATTTTGAGATTGCCTTAAAATCAAAGTATCAGCATGTAATAAAAGAGCGATTGTCACTGATTAATAATCTTTCCGATGGTTACAATCCCACGAAGTCGTCTTCCATACTTGGTCTGTTGGAAGAAAAAAACTCACGAGAACCAATAAAATGGAGTGAGAAAGAGAAAATACTTGAGTATGTTCACATGGATTTTAATTAAGTTTCCAGTAACCAATTCACTTATTTTCATTAAGAACCTTGAATAATAACGACTGCAATAATTTTCTTAAAATGACAGAACAAGAGTATATCGATCATATTAATGACTCCATATCTGAAATCAATTCGATTGATTTCACAAACAATTGGGCTTATGAAGAAGTCATTCATGCAATTTTGAAAATTAAAAAACTCCCAATCATCTTATTTAAGTTACCCAAGGGAAGTCTTATTTTCAGATCAAGAATAAATTCAGATGACCAGTTGTATAAGAAAGTATTGGATTTATCAGCACCTGAGAATAAGTTTGTCACTGAGTACGCAAGGGCAAATAAACCAAGGCAAGTACTGTTTTATGGTTCAGAAACCAGACCAGTTTCTTATCTCGAATTTGCTAATAAATTATCTGAAACAACGCCATTCGGACAAACTGTAAGTATTACAGTGGGTGCTTGGGAAATATTAAAAGAATTGTTATTAGTATTAGTTTTCAATCCGTTGCTCGAAAGAAACAACAGTTACAATCGATTTCATGGTGAAGCCTTTGATGAGTTCATTACCAAAACACCAGAAGAATTGAGAAAAGGGACAATAAGATTCTTCGAATTTATTGGTAATAAATATGGAGAATTAGTCCAGAATGGAAACGATCATACCTATTTGATTACATGCGCCTATTCCAATATAGTTTTTTCATATGAACAAAGTGATGGGATTATGTATCCAAGCGTCCCGTTGGGTGGAGAAGGATTTAATGTAGCATTAAAAAAGAATATTGTAGATGCAAATCTACTTAAATTGCGAAATGCTAAAACAGACAAATTTTTAGCAACTCAACAAGACAATGGAAAACATAAATTTTCCAATATTAGTAGTGTGGATTCAAGTAGTACTGATGATATTCACATAAATTGGGATAACGAATGGATTAATCATGCGGAAGTAGCACAAACAAATCCCTAAAAGTCCTTATAAATGATACGGGTGTTTTAATCAAGAAAACTGGCTCAAAAACCATTGTGTTTTCTCAAGGATTGTAGGCGTTAATGCATTACCAGTTACACCCAATAATATCCCATGAATAACTTTTAATGCTTCATTGATAATATCAAGTTTTGGTTTTTCACGACCAAGCTGAGATTCAATTCTCGACATTTCGAGTATAATATCGTTTTGATCTTCAATTTCAAGAGAAAGTTGGGTTAAACCTGATTTCAGCTCCGAAATAAACTTTGAAAGGTCTTCTTGGACTTTAACGTCAATTTTTTGTTTGATGTTTTTGCCTTTTGTGACATTTACTACGGCATTTTCCCCAGTACTGATTGTCTGAATACTCTCTGAACCGATTGAAATGTTTACTGTCCCACCAGTCACATTCCCGATTGTTTTATCAAATAAATTATCGATCTTCTTCTTATCCATGATGTTAATATTTTCTTTCTCTCCAATTTCTTCAGCAAGTTCCAGCACGAAGGTGAGTAACTTAGATTTAATTGAACTTAATATGCCTTGGAGACTCGTTCGGCTTATTTCACTCCATGCCGAATTTACAACCCATTCATTTCCGAATATCTTATTAAATTTAGTAGAAGTAGCATATGAAATTGGGATTTGACAAGTACCATCCCCTTTAAGCATGAGTTCAAGTTCAGAAACAGAATTTTGGATTTTTGCTTCTTTCAATAAGTTAAAGGTTTCTTTGTCTAAGTATTCAACAGGTAAGCGTTGACGAGTCCGACTCAACAAGCCACCAAATCGCTGTTGCTCCAAATTTCCTAAGACCATAGATGGTATAATCCTATAAGATGGAACATCCAGAGAGCTGTTATAACCATTCAGTTCACCATCAACCCAACTCTTCAATTTTGAGTTTTTTATCTGGAAAGCGAGAACCTGAACTTTAAGCAGGGTATCAGCAAGTCTAACAGTTGGGTCAACTAATTCGCTTATTATTGCATTTATCCCGTCAATTGTTTGATTCATTGAAGTCATTTGTTAGTATTACGAAGATAAGCATTCCCAGTGATCATATGTATTGATATATACTGCCTCTGCTTATTCTGAGTGCTTTTGAAATGCCAACAATGCTCATGCCTTCTGATTTAAGTGCTTTTATGTTTGCAATAACAGTTTTATCTAATGTTGGTCTTCCCCCAATTCGCCCCTGTTGACGAGATTTTTCAAGACCTGCTTTAACTCTTTCGCTAATGCGAACTCTTTCTTGTTTGGCAAGCGTTGAAAGCAGTGCGATAATGACATCTTTGAAAAGTCCGCTTGAATCAATGTAAGGCTCAGCATATGATTTATAAGAAACACCATAATCATCCAGTAATTGCAGATACTGAATAGTTTTTCGAGTGCCTTCTCTGGTGAATCTATCCAATGCGTAGAAGAAACAGAGAGAAAATTTGTGTTTTGATGCATCCTGCATCATGCGGTTAAATTCAGGTCTATTAGCAGAGCCACCTGAGACAATGTCAACGTATTCATCATAAATTTCATAATTCATCTTCTGACAATAATCACGGAGTATTATCAATTGGTTGGTGTTATCTGAGGTCAGCTTTGAGACCCGTGAGTAAATTCCTGCTTTCATACGCTTTGATTATTTGTTGTTCATAAAACAGATGATTTTTAGACACTGAAAACTTATTTCTGAAACCCGCAATAATTCAGTGTTTACTTCTCCGAATTTTGATAAGGTTTTTTGAACAGTGTTATTTACATCAGTAAATGCTCGATCTATCATGGTTTCTTTTTCAGTTGGGGCAATAAGGGCAATATCTTTCATGCAGATCGCCCAGCAGACTATCACCCTTATAGTTTTCTGGAATCTGATAATAGTATGTTCTACAGGGTTTCCCGTTTTCCAGTTCAGTGATCAGAAAAAAGGTTGTGTTATTTTTATCAGAAAGATTCAGTTTATGATGAAATATCGTAATCTCATTTTGGTGTCGATTGTACTTTCTGGGTCTCATGAGGCAAAGATACAACTAATGTTGTACATAATATACATTGTATCTTAAATATAGTATAATCCGTTATGTTTTTTATACCTTTGGATTAAAATGATGCGTTATGGCGAAGAAAGTCAGTTCGAGAGCGTCCGTTGAGCAACAGATGAAAACAATCGGAGAGAATGTCAGGGAATTGCGTAAGAAAAAGAATCCGAATTACGAAGCATGGTCGTACCTGAACGGGATAAACAAAGTCTCTTTAAATCGAATTGAGAGAGGCGAAAACGTAACAATGAAAATGCTTCTTGAAATTTTACATAAACTGGAAGTATCGCCACAAGACTTTTTCAACGGCATCCGATAATTCACATTGAATTTTTCTTATTCTCGCTAATTTTTTACTAATTTAAGAGAGTCTGTGAGACGCATGTGGGCACACATATGCGCCATTTCCCCGATAATATAGAAGTTTTATGGTTAATTATGCCAATCAGTGCCATTTCTTTGTAATTTTCGGAACAATTAAACCCGATTATAATATAAAACTGGTGCGGTTTATGTGAGTTTTGGGGTATAATGAACCACAAACTTTTGGGTGCGGCAAGTATTTATTTGAAAGACCCCGAAGATGAAGAGTAAACCGATACCCGATCAACATAAAAAACGATATGATGAAATTCGTTTGTTTGTCAAAAACTATCGAATCAACGATGGAATTACTCAAAGAGAATTCGGTGAAATGGCTGAGATACATACCAACACCATACAAAACCTTGAGTCTGGGAAGAATATAACATTGCTTACCTTATTGTCTTGCATTGATGCAATGGGCATGACTCTTTCTGAGTTTTTTGAAGGACTTGAGTGATATGCTAATCGTTTACATCGTCAATCAACTTGCTAATTAACCTGTTTGTGCCAACCTGAAATTGAGGTATGGGGTAATTTGATTGCAGGTTTGCAATATCTTCTTCCAGTGCCAGTAATGCTTCCAAAGAAAGACCATCCAATTCCAACAACATCCCAAGAGTACCTTCATTTACATATTCAAAATAGTCTCTGTGCTTATGTTCTGGCAGTTCAATATACTGCATTATTTCCTGTTCCCAAACTTCATCATCTTCTTCTTCTATTATATAAAGCGACTCGTCAAAATCATCCAATGAATCAACATAATCAGTAGTATAAACCAATTGTTGCATGATTTCATCAGTATTAAATTCCTCATATTCAATCCTGTACATAAAATCGAAGGATTTAAACACATCAGTAATAATCTGGTCAACTTCCCTCTTCTTGTTTATCGGAAAAACAAGGGAATCATGGCGTGTGAAACAATTTATGCCTGATAGTTTCGCCTTTTGCCAGATATGGTCGATGAAGATCACGGCTTCAACCCGTTGCAATCCAATGGCAAACTGGTTGTACCCGTACTTGTCTTTAAAATCGTTGATAATGCTAATTACAGTCGGGTAAATCTGTCGAAACTGTGTATATATTAATTGAAAAGTATACCACCTTCTCGTTGAAAAGTATACCACTTATCAATAGTAACCCGTTGCTTTGGCAAAGATCAAGCAACACAAAACAGG
>Ga0209748_1000947_pt1 | contig 14669 bp, 12 predicted proteins | sample BarGraIncu00421A_FD_185490 | JGI IMG/M metagenome (GOLD analysis project Ga0209748, IMG submission 185490) | Arctic peat soil microbial communities from Barrow, Alaska - Barrow Graham LP Incubations 004-21A (SPAdes) (version 2) | ecosystem: Environmental > Terrestrial > Soil > Wetlands > Peat... | reverse complement strand
CCGTCGTAGAAGTAGAGACCCGTGACCGCGAAGTTCGACCGGGGGTCCTCCGGCTTCTCCTCGATCGAGAGCACCTTGCCGGCATCGTCGAACTCCACGACGCCGTAGCGGTGCGGGTCGCTCACCTGATAGCCGAACACCACCGCGCCGCCTTGGGAAGCTTGGCCGCGTGCACTTCTGAGCATCTCGGCCAAGCCGGTGCCGTAGAAGATGTTGTCTCCCAGGACGAGGCACGCCGGGCTCCCCGCCAGGAACTCCTCGCCGATCAGGAACGCTTGGGCGAGTCCCTCCGGCCTCGGTTGCGTCGCGTACGAGATCTCGACGCCCCATCGCCCACCGTCCCCGAGGAGCCGCTCGAATGCGGGACGTTCGACCGGGGTCGTGATCACCAGGATCTCGCGTATGCCTGCAAGCAGCAGGATCGACAGCGGGTAGTAGATCATCGGCTTGTCGTAGATCGGGAGCAGCTGCTTCGATGTGGCCAGAGTGATCGGGTGAAGCCGGGAACCGGCCCCTCCGGCGAGGATGATGCCCTTCACAACGGTGCCTTTCCGCCGACAACAGGCGTACTACGTTGTCTCCGCAGGATGCGTGCGCAGACGATATGCACGGGCGCGCGCCTCTTCCTCCCGCGAGGACAGGGGCCTTCGCCCCTACCATCAGCGGCGCGGGTCCGAACGCCTCGGTATGATAGCAGTCATAACACGGCGAACCGCCCGGAAGGAACACCATTGAGCGCACCCGGCAGAGCAGACATCGCGGCAGTGGTCGTCCTGTATCGGCCTGATGCCGACGTGGTCGCCAACGTCGGCGCCTACGCCGACCAGGTCGGTGTCGTGATCGCCGCCGACAACTCCGAGATCGCCGATGCCGCTGTGGTCGCGGCGCTTCAGGACACCGCGAATCTCGAGTACCTACCGATGGGCCGAAACATTGGGATCGCAGCGGCTCTCAACGCCGGCTGCCGGCGCGCGGTCGCTCTTGGGTACACGTGGGCCTGGACGATGGACCAGGACAGCACCGCCACCCCGGGGCTGGCCGCCGCGCTTGCCGAGGTCCTTCAGGGCGCCGGCTCCGACACCATCGCCGTCGTGGCCCCCGTCTGGCAGCAGGTGGGAGGGATCCCAGAACAAGTCACTTCGGACATCTTGGAACTCGACTACGCCATGACGAGCGGCAATCTGCTGCGACTCGCCGCCTTCGATTCTCTCGGAGGCTTCCGCGAAGAGTTCTTCATCGATCAGGTCGATCACGAGTTCTGCCTGCGCGCGCGAAGGGCGGGCTGGCGAGTCGTCCAGAAGCGAGATGCCCTCTTGCTGCACCGTATGGGGAACTTGCAGGAGGTGCGGTTCCCCGTGCGCTGCTTCATCACCGACTACAGCCCCGTGCGCCGCTACTACATGGTCCGCAACCTCCTCGAGATGGAGCGGGAGTTCGGAGACGACTTCCCCGAGTTCGTGAAGCAGCAGCGGCACTGGTGGTGGCAGAACCTGCCGAAGATCGTCCTCGCCGAACCGCACCGAATGCGCAAGCTGACGATGATGTACCGGGGGTGGCGCGACTACCGACGCAGGCGGTTCGGCTCCTACGAGGAGCTGCACTCCTCGTAGCGCCCTGTCCCGCGGACCAGCCAGCGTAGGACCGTGCACGTCGAGACGGCCTTGGTCGCCATGACGGCAGCCCGCTTCGCCTTCCCGTCACGCCTGCCTTGCCGGACCGCCTCGCTGATCTCCCGCGCCATCCCCAGGCGCTGGCTCCAGGGCCCGCGCAACGTCCACCACGTGCGCGACAGCAGCCAGAACGCCTCGAGCACCGGCCACAGCACCATCGGGGCACTCTTGGCGACCGTCGCCGCTCTGTTGCGCCATTGGAGCAGCTCAAGGCGTTTGGCGGGCTGGCGATCGAGCGATCCGTGATGCTTGTGCACCACGACCGCCTCTGGCACGTAGAGGCAGCGCTTGCCGGCAACCAGCGCTCGCAGGTTGAAATCGGTGTCCTCGTGGAGAAGGAAGAAGTCTTCGTCGAACAGACCGACCACCTCAAAGATGCTCCGGCGATAGAGCGCCGCACCCGCGCAGGCACCGAGCACGCGGCACCGTTCGAGGTATCCGGCGGTCGGGCGCCCGAGGCCGCGGTTCCGTCCGCTGACCCGCACGATGCTGTACGTATCGCCTGCGGCGTTCACGAGATCGGGCCGGTCGTAGAGCATCATGCGCGAGGCCGCGGCGTCATAGCACGGAGCGCCGTCGAGCGCACGCACGAGCTCGAACAGCCAATCCGGGTCGGCAAGCGTATCGTTGTTCAGCAGCGCGACGTACTCGGATGCAGAAGCGAGTATCCCGACGTTGACCGCCTTGGCGAAGCCACCATTGTCCGGCCGCTCGACCACCCGCACCGCCGGATGGTTGGTCCGCACCCACTCCACGCTCCGGTCAGCGGATGCGTTGTCGACGAATACGACCTCGAAGTCCCGCAATGTCTGCGCGTCGAGAGACTCGAAGCATTGCTCCAAGTGAGAGAGCCCGTTCCAGTTCGGGATGACCACCGTGACTCTCGGGGCGGGAACCTTCTCGGCGCTCAACTAGCCTCCAACGAGTGGATAGGGTCGACCTGCTGACAGGTCCTGCGACGCCGACGCCTCAGAGCTGCTCGGCCGTCTCGTCTTTGTCACTGAAGATCAGGGTCACAACACCCCTGCACATCCTCGGAAGGTCCGCCCAACTGACCGTGGCGCCGTCGCCATCATAGACGTGCCGGTAGAAGCGCAGCAGCCAGATAACATAGACGGTGCCGAGGAGGCTTCCCACGCCGACTGCGCCTTTGGCGAGCAGACTCGAGCCCCGGATGTGGAGGAACCGGCGTGGGTGCATCGTCAGATGAAGGCTCGGGCGGACTCGCTGAAGGAACGGGACCATGCTCGGCACGATCCCGTACTCGTCCCCACCGATGTCGACCTTGACGAGGCTGCAGTCAGCCAAGGGGTGCGCGCGCTCCAGATCGGGAAAGCTCACGGTCCTCTCCAGCAGGGACCGCGATGCGACGTGTATGTGGAGCGGCTCGACGTTGTCGATCTCGCCCGCGTTGAGGCTCACGTTCCTGGCCAGGATCTCGTACTTCGTGGCGTCACCTTCGACCGCGTATACGATTCGCGCGAGGCGCGACGCGTACAGCGCCGTCTCCCCGATGCCGCTGCCCAACTCAATGTACGACGTGCCGCGATCGATGAGCCAGTCGAGCGCATCGTAGACCGCGGGCTGCCACTCCCCCCGAGACACCATGTTCCAGCGCGCGGCGTTGTTCGCCACGACGCGGACCGGCTCACCCCAGAGCAGCACGGTCATGCTCCCCGACTCCCCGACCTGGTCGAGCATCGTCCAATGTGAGCTGGTCAGCGCGGTGGCCCGATAGTAGATCTCCTCGTCATCGAGGTGAGACGAGTCCGTGTACCAGGGCAGGTGCCTCGCAAGATAGGGTCGGTCCGTGCGAATGCTGGGAATCCACGCGCCGCCCTCGGCTCCTGGCCGATAGAGCGCGAAGGTCGTGTCGATGGGAGCTCGGTACAGCCCCGGCTCGACCAGATCCACCAACAGCCCCCGCTCGTGTTCGACGACCTGGTCGCGCAGGTCGTAGGAGGCGGGCAGGTCGTCGGTCTCCAGCCCGAACCCCACCTTGCCCACATCCGGGTAGCGGGACAGAACGTCGCGGAAGTGCGCGATGAAGTCGTCCGGGCACTCAGGGGCCGGCTCGATATCGACGTCCGTGTACACGTAGTAGCCGTCGACGAAGTTCGCGCCGACCGGCGTGGTCCACAGCGCGAGATAGCCCACGTTGACGTCCAGACGGAAGACCCGCAGGCCGGAATCCCGGTAATAGCGGAGCAGCGGCTCGTAGGTGCTGCAGTTGTCTATGACGTAGACGTTCTCGTAGCCACGAGCGCTGAGAGCCGCGAGCAATCGCTGCAGGTAGCGAAGGCGGTTGAAGTTGTTGATGATGATCGGGGTCGTCTCGGGGTGGGTGGCGATGTCCTGTCCGGGATCCACGGCGAAATCCTGTGCGACTCGGACGCCATGCACCTGACGCATCATGCGACGGGTGGTGCGACCGAGCCGCGGAGCTGGGACGGTCGGCGCGACCCGGGCGGCTGACTCTGCCGTCACTGTCGGCCTCCAGCGCATAGGTCGAGGAACAACGTCTCCCACGCTCGAACGCTATCGATCACCGAGAATCGAGCCGATGCCTTGCGTCGTGCCATGCCCGACATCCGCGCGTAGCGGATTGGATCGTCTACCAGGTCCTCGATTGCCTGAGCATATGCTCGGAAGTCGCCATCCTCGACCAAGACGCCGTCCTCGCCGTCGTCGATCAGCTCCGCCCACCCCGGGACGTTCGCCGCCACGACCGGTTTGCCCATCGCCAGAGACTCGATGCCCGCCATCGGCAATCCCTCGCGCTTCGAGGGGAAGAGGACAACCGTTGTGTCCGCGAGCGCCTCTGCGATCTCGTGCCGTGCCGGTCCGAAGAAGACATTCTTCAGCCCCCGTCGGCGCACCTCGGCCTCAAGCTCCTGTCCCTCGGGTCCATCGCCGAGAAGAACGAACGCTATGTCCGCCCTGTCTTTCAAGCAGCCAGCGACTCTCACGACGTGGAGCGGCTGCTTCTCCATCGCGAACCGCCCGAAGAACAAGACGATCGAAGTCCGGGAATCGAGGCCGAACTCCGACCTCAGTGCGCCAGCAGAGTGCAGTCCCGGATTGAAGAGGGTGACCGTATCGATGCCGTTTGGGATCACGACTACCCGCTCCGGCGATTCCCCATACTTCGTGATCTGCACTGAGCGAAGATGCTCCGTGATCACCACGCGTCGGTCGATCAACGTGCGGTATCTGCTCGCGAGCCGAATGCTGTCCATGGGGATGTACGGGGCCTCGGCGTGAAGCAGGTCGACAACCACAACGCCGGGGCAGTGCGCCCTGATCTCGGGAAGCGCATGGTAGCCAAACGGCACCAGCGAGATGAGCAGCACGTCGATGCTCCTCGAGTGTATGAAGTCGATGATGAACCCAAGGAAGTCCTCTCTCTCAAGGAATGATGGGAGGGTGTAGACGCTCCGTGCCTGCGCCGCGAACTTCTGCGCCCAATGATCCTGCGTTGGCTCACCGGATATGGACTCTGTTGCTATCAGGTGCATGTCGAATCGGCTCTTGTCCACATGCGTGAACAGATTCAAGAGAACGGTCTCGGCGCCGCCCGCAATCAGGTAGGGGTGAAGCACGAGAACCCGGATCCGGCCATCATCGGCGCCGTGTCCGGGGAGCAGCTCCGCTGCCAGAAGAGCCGCGGGCGTCTCCCGCAAGACGGGCACCTCATTCCACATGTTGACGCGCACAGGCAGACCCGATTGCGCCCAACGCGGGCCCTTGAAACGTTCGGGCCACAGCCGCAACGCAGCATCGACCGGATGCCGCACGACTTGGCGCACGTCCGTCAGGCCATCCTGCTCAAGCTTCGACGTGATGCGTCGAGCCACAGACCCCAGGACGGGCACCCGGTCCACGACCTTCGACACGGGCCGCCGAAGGCGGCTCGATGCCTGCGCACGGTCAAAGAACACGCGGTGGCGTGCTCGGAGCCACTGCAGTCCGCTGTCCGCCGCAGGCCCTGAAGTGTCGACGCTGCGCTCGCCGGAACGACGACGTGCCAGCCACCCGGCAAGGGGAACAACGGCCCACCCGGACTCCACGATCCTTAGGTGCAGATCGCAGTCGACAACGTTGTCCGGCGCCTCTTCGTCGAAGCGCATGACTTCACACCAAGCGCTCCTGCGGAGAACGAAGACGTGCGTTGCCGAACATGCCGCGCGCGCTTCCAGGTTCGCGCAGTCAGCCGATGTCCATCCGTTGTGCGAAGACCTATCCAGTATCGCCAGCCCGGCGCGCGGGCGCGTCTCCAGCGCCCAGACACACTGTTCAAGCGCCGTGGGATCCAACTCGTCCCCTGCGCTCAGCTCTAGCACGTAGGGACCATCGGTCGCCTCAAGCGCGCAGTTCCGCCGTGCCGCAGACGACACAGTGAGGACGGTCGCCGCCGCGACGCGAGCACGGAGACCCGAGTGGGCTGTTAGCTCCATGACCGCAGCGCTGTGATCGGGGCCCGAGGAGGTCGGGGATATCAGGACTTCGAAGCCCGGGAATGTCTGCTGAGCGAGACTTGCCAGCGTCACCGCGAGCGGCGCGATGTCGCCATTCGAGTAGACGACTACCGAAACGAGACAGGGCTCTGCGTGAGTCATCAGCGCTGCGTCCGAGCTGGGCGGATGGTTCGGGAACTCAACACTGCCGCCAGCCATCGAGGACTCAGAACGACGAGGACGAGACCGACGCCGTACTTGACGGGACTGCCCCACGCCCTGCGAGCAGACCAATAGAGGCGACGGGCGTTTGCGTAGTCTCCCTGAGAGAACCGCCTCTCAAGCAGCTTCCGGTCCTCGTGCGCCTGGATACGCTCGAGCTCCCTTGCAGTCGAACGGATCTGGCGACGGATCTCCCGCGCGAGCGCGGGACCGGGCGTTCCCTCTGTCAGCAGATGGCAGTAGACCTCCCGCATGCTGCTGAGCGCCGCTCGGGAGTCCGCCGTCTTGGCGTCCGACCGAACGCGGTAGAGCACGAGCGACTCGGGGTTGTGGATGTGGTTCGCGCCGTGGGCGAGCATTCGCAGCCACAGGTCGTAGTCCTCGACGTACACGCTCTCTCGAAAGCCACCGACGTTTCTGAAGGAGGCGGCTCTGATCACTGCCGCAGAAAGGATGCGGTTCATCTTGACGAGATCCGCGGTCTCCAGCGAGCAGACATCCTGAGGGTAGCGCCCGGGATCGTATGGCCGGATATCGCCCGATTCCGTGATGGCGTCGGCAGTGCAGGAGTAGATGTCGAACCCGGGGTGTGCGCGCACGAATGCCTTCTGCCGCTCAAGATACGTCGGCTTGTAGGCGTCATCAGCATCGAGGATGCAGAGGTACTCGGCAGTTGACTCTTGGGCAGCGCGATTGCGCGCTGCCCCGCTTCCCGCATTCGCCTGCTGCAACACCGTGAAGCGTGAGTCGCGCCGCGCGTATTCCAGCGCGATCTCGAACGTGTCGTCGGACGACCCGTCGTCCACGATACATGCGTGCCAGCGCGATTCGGTCTGATCGACGAGTGAGTCCAGCGTCGCCCGGATCGTCGCAGCTGCGTTGAATGCCGCAATCAGTATCGAGAACTCAGGGCTGTCTGCCGTCGGCTCACTCATGAACAGTCCACTCTCAGAAGTGTCGGCGACCATCTGCGGTCGACGAACAGTATCGCATCCCGCGCTGGGCAACCGATGCTCCGCGGGGGATCAGACGGATCCGCAGGCTAGGGGCGAGCGCCGACCAGGCCACGCACCTTGCCGCGCACGACGGCGTGCCAGCGCGAGCGTCGAGCCGGCACAGTCACGTATAGGGGCCACAGCAGCAGACCTGGCGATACTCGCGACCCGAGCAGCAACGATCGCAGAACCAGCCAAACGGCGCGTGGCAGTCGCGGGTCGAGGCGCAGCACTTCGATCTCACCGAGGCCGTAGGCCTCCCAGGCGTCCAGGTCGTCGGGCGACGGTAGTTGGCCGCCGCCAGCAGAGCTCCTGCACACGACAAGAGAGGAGTCGAAGACAACCGCGCGCCCGAGTCTGCGAGCGCGGAAGCAAGCAGCCATCTCGAAGTGGGACCAGCGCTCGAAGCCTGCCAAGATCGAAGGTGAGACGTCTCGCGCAGGCACCGCGGCTCCCTCGAGGCGCAGGAACTCGGTTGACCGCACTTGCCGAACATCGGGGATGTCGCCGCATCTGGAGTGGATCCTGCCGAGCCAGTCGAGCCATGCAACGCGAGGCTCCCCCCGGAACCACCCGGCTGCCGTCGCGGCGCCGTCAAGCTCCAGCACACGACCGCCCACGCAGCCCACACCCGGATCAGACAGATGTGCATCGAGTAGCGAGATCCAGTCCGGCGATGGCTCCGCGCCATCGGGAAGGATCGCCACCCATGTCGAGGAGAGCGCCGCCATGCTCCCGTGCAAGGTCGGCCACGAAGTCTCGACAACGAACCGGGGAGGGTCCGATTGGGCGACGATAGCGTCCATGCTCCGACGTCGCAGCGCTTCGTCGTCGGCGACCACAACGACGGTCAGGTCAGCATCCATCGCTGGGAGCCTCCGATGGAGTATCGACGGGCAGCCCGACCGCCGCGAACATGTCACTGAATCGATGGTGCCACGTGTGGTCGCGGATCGTGCGCTCGTATCCCGCACGGGCGATTCGGGCACGTTCTTCCTCGTGGCCTAGGAGGTAGAGGACCTGACGAACCAGCTCGCGTCTGTCTCTGTAGACCGCGATCTCCTCTCCGATGTGGAAGTAGCGGCCCAAGTCTGGAGCCGGGTCAGTCAACAGCAGACCGCCACATGCCGGGACCTCGAAGACGCGCCCCTTGATCTGATCGGTGTCGCGGCGCAGCAGCGACGAGTGGCTCACCGAAGACCCCGTCATGTTCAGGTTGATGCGGCTCGATGAGAAGATCTCGACCATCTGCTCCTGGGTCACCCTGCCGTTGGGCCAGCCGGGTCCCCATGTCTGGATGTCGATGTCTTTGCGGCGCAGGTACTCCACCAACTCGAACCTCCGCCCATGGGGCTGCCCGACGAATGTCACGTCGTAGCGCAGCCCCGAACCGGTCGGATGGTAGTCGGACACGTTGGCGGCCCACTGGGAGAGAAGGACATTGGGTTGCCCGATAGCCTTGTACCTGTCGACCGCCGAAACGTCGGTCGTCAGCACCCAGTTCAGAGCGGAAGCCCAGAAGCGAGAGTATCCGTCGAAGCGCCAATGGTCGTCAGCGAACCAGCCGACCGTGACCGTTGGAGTCGACTCGCTTACCCAGCGGATCAACTCCCGGTCGACCTGCTCCTGATACATGAAGATGAAGAGCACGTGCGGGCGCCACGAAGCGACCAGATCGCGCAACCGTGCTTGGGACCCCCAGTAGCCGTGCTCAAGGAGCTCGCGCGCATAGTCGAAGTGACGCGTTTCGAATCCGAAGCCCTCGAGAGCGGGCACCATGTTGCACCACTCGTGGCTCGGACCCCCTCCGGGAATCCCGTAGTCGTCTCGCATGACGAGGTACAGCAGCCGCGTGCTGCCCCCGGTCAGGTCTGCCGCGTTCACTCTCTTGGCAAGCACCGACCTCATCGGGCCTCCGGGCTCCGGGATGGCGAACACTGAGCGTGTCGTCTGCGGCTCTCTGCGAACCACAGCGTATCATCCCGAGATCGAGGTTGGACCGCAGCGCGGACCCAGGACTCGGCGAGACGGCGCGCACTCCCGCAGATCGGGAGAGCCCTGAACGCTCCCGCGAGGCTGGCGGGTCAGGTGGGGCGCCGAGAGCCAGTCCGATTCCGGCGCCCGCAGTATCCCGGTTCAGAAGAACACTCTCGGTTCAGCCGGCGCCAGACTACCCCGCTGGCCCCTCGCCCGCACGCTGGTCAAGCAGATCGAGAATCTCTGAGTCAACCGTCGCATCGAACTTGCGGGCAAACGGTAGCTCGCTTGCAGCGATTTGCTGGTAGTCGGACTTCTCGAGAATCGCTGGCCACGGACCGCCAGGCTTGTCCCACACCGCAAACGACGTCGGCTGGCATATGAACTCGTCATGTGGAAGCGTGCTCAGCAACAGTGATTGCACGAACATCTCGTCGGGAACCGACGAGAGTCGGAAGTCTCGCTCCAACGCGGGGGTGTCCCGAACGATCTGCATCAGGTGCTGAGCGTGGCTGCGGGACAGACCCCAGTAGCCGCTACCGCCCCACAATTGGAAACCGGGCGGAAGACTGCGCGCGAAAGGCGGGCTGATCTCGAAACGATACTCCCCTTGGTGCGGTCTCACCTTTGGTATCACAAAGTGATACTTGGCGAACCTGTCGACCCCTCCATTGGTCCAGTCCGCACGCGGCAATCTGCCGTAGTCGAGCATGGACCGGCCGTCTGCACGCTCGAAGTAGCAAAGCATCTCCTGGCGAGCCAACAGCGGATAGTCCTGGCCGGTCAACAAGACTATGTAGTCACAGGGGAATCCGCTTGCTAAGACCGTGTCGATGCTCAGGAGAATCGCCTTCATGAAGCTCCAGTGGTTGTAGTACATCCGCTGGGAGGGAACATGCTCCACGTTGGGCACGCCAGAGAGCAGACGTCGAACATCCTCGTCAAGGCCCTTGTTCACGGCCGTCACATGCGTCCAGACTCGCGTGTCATCAGACTGAACTCGCCGAACGAGCCGCGCGATTTGCTCCGGGTTCTTGTGACCTTGGACGATAAGGGCTAGGCGCATCCTCGCTCCCCACGCTGGCATAGTGGTTCAGAGCACGTACTCGGCTAATGGCTCCGGCATGCGGCGGATGGGCGACGTGCCCCGTCGACCCCTCCAGTCGGACAGCATACAAGAGTGGGTCAATCGCAGCGCCTGAGCCACGCCGGACACCCGGCTCTTCACGGACCCGACAAGCCCGACGAATCGGTACAATGACCGGAAACTTCGAGTCAAGTGGTTCTTGCATCCTGCCGCTCGATCGGATCCCAGGAGAGACGATGCGTATTGTGGCGACGATGAAGACACGCGCGAGAGGACTCCTAAGTGATTCTCAGAGGAGGGAATGGGACAGTCTCCGACTGAAGCGCAAGTACGGGGATGACCTTCACCAGCTAGCCATTGCCTGCGGGACCGACAAAGAGGGCGACAGTCAACATCACTACGCGCAGCACTATCAGCAGAGTTTCTCGTCTGTACGCATGGACGAGTTGAATGCGCTGGAAATCGGCGTTGGCGGCTACGAAGACCCGCTCGCTGGGGGTGAATCCCTGAGGATGTGGAAGGCGTACTTCCCCAACAGTCGCATCTACGGAATAGACATCCACGACAAGCATTCCCACGACGAGCATCGAATCAAGACGTTCATAGGCAGCCAGGTTGACGAGCAGTTCCTGAAGGAGGTGGCGGGGACGATCGGCCGAGTCGACATCGTCATCGACGACGGAAGTCATCGCTGCGACCACGTCATCGAAACCTTCAGAATCCTCTTCCCACTGATGAGTTCGAAGGGCATCTACGCAGTCGAGGACCTGCAGACATCCTATTGGGACGAAGCTCAGTGGGGCGGCTCCAAGGATCTCAACGCATCACACACGAGCATGAACTTCTTCAAGCGGCTCGTTGACGGATTGAACCACGAGGAGTTCGGGGCGGACGACCATGCTCCCGACTACTTCGCCGCGCACGTGACCGCCATGCACTTCTATCACAATCTCCTGTTCATTCAGAAGGGGCTGAACAACGAGGGAAGCAACATGGCGAGGCCATCATCAGCTGCGAGCACCACTGGATGACGCCGGGGATCGCCTCTACTACTGGTGGCGCGGAGCAATCTGCGCGGCGGCATCGTCCCGCACACGCTCCAGGTCCGCGTCCACCATCATCGCGACGAGTTCCTTGAAGCGCACCTTCGGCTCCCACCCGAGCACCGTACGCGCCTTCGTCGGGTCGCCGTAGAGCACGTTGACGTCGACGAGACGGAAGAACTCGGGGTCGACAACGACGTACCGCTCCCAGTCGAGCCCCGCATGAGCGAATGCCACCGCGCAGAAGTCCCGGACCGTGTGCACTTCGCCCGTTGCGATGACGTAGTCGCCGGGCGTCTCCTGCTGCAGCATCAGCCACATCGCCTCGACGTAGTCACCTGCGAAGCCCCAGTCGCGCTTCGCGTCGAGATTGCCGAGGCGCAGCTCGTGCGCGAGCCCGAGCTTGATGCGCGCGACGCCGTCGGTGATCTTGCGCGTCACGAACTGTGGGGCACGCAGGGGGGACTCGTGATTGAACATGATGCCGTTGCTCGCGTGCAAGCCGTACGACTCGCGGTAGCTGCCCACGATATGGAACGCGTACGTCTTCGACGCGGCATACGGCGAGCGCGGGTGCAGCGGCGTGGTCTCGCGTTGGGGCATCTCCGCGGCGTTGCCGAACATCTCGGCCGAGGCCGCTTGGAAGAACCGCGCATCGGGCGTGAGCTGGCGTAACGCCTCGAGCAGGCGCAACACGCCCACCGCATTGACCTCGGTGGTCGCGATCGCCTCGGTCCAGGATGCGCCGACGGACGACTGCGCGGCGAAGTTGTAGACCTCGTCGGGGCGCGAGGCCTCCACCGCGGCGAGTAGCGACTCCATGTCCGTGAGATCGGCATCGAGCTGGAACACACGACCGGCATTGCGCGCCACGGTCTCGTCGAAGTCCCCGGGGTACGGGCCCGTGACGCCGTGGACCTCGTAGCCCTTGCCCAACAGCAGCTGGGTGAGGTAGGTGCCATCCTGGCCGGCGACGCCGGTGATGAGTGCGCGCTTGCTCATGGCGAGTTCGCTGCCCGCGCTAGCGGGACAGCCTCTCCATATCTGCATCGACCATCATCTCGACCAGGCTACGGAAGGTCACCTTCGGCTCCCAACCGAGCTTGTCCTTTGCCTTTGCGGGACTGCCGAGGAGCAACTCGACCTCGGCGGGCCGCACGAACTTCGGGTCGACGACAACGTGACGCTCCCACTCGAGGCCTACGTGACCGAACGCGATCTCGCAGAACTCGCGAACCGTGTGTGTCTCACCCGTTGCGAGGATGTAGTCGTCCGGCTCGCTGGCCTGCAGCATCCGCCACATGCCCTCCACGTAGTCTCCGGCGAAGCCCCAGTCGCGCTTTGAGTCGAGGTTGCCGAGGCGCAACTCGCTCGCCGTGCCGAGCTTGATCCTGGCGACCTGGTCGGTGATCTTCCGCGTCACGAACTCGAGGCCGCGGCGTGGCGACTCGTGATTGAACAGGATGCCGTTGGATGCGTGCATCCCGTACGACTCACGGTAGTTCTGCGTGATGAAGAAGCCGTAGACCTTGGCGACGCCGTAGGGCGAGCGCGGGTGGAACGGCGTGCGCTCGGTCTGTGGAACCTCCTGCACGAGGCCATACATCTCCGAGGTCGCAGCCTGGTAGAAGCGCGCGTCAGGCTTCGCGCGACGCACCGCCTCGAGGATACGGGTGACGCCGATGCCGTCGACATCCCCTGTCGATACCGGCACCGTCCACGAGTCCCCGACGAAGGATTGGGCGGCAAGGTTGTACACCTCGTCGGCTTGCGACATCTCTACCGCGTCGATGAGCGAGGTCTGGTCGGTCATCTCTCCCGTGACGAGCGTCAGCCGGTCCAAGATGTGGTCGATGCGCTCGGTCGAGGGGGTTGCGGCGCGGCGCACGAGACCGTAGACCTCGTAGCCCTTTCCGAGCAGCAACTCAGCAAGGTAGGAACCGTCCTGACCGGTGATACCGGTGATAAGGGCTTTGCGCGACATCGGACTCCCCTTCGGCGATGTGGAAACGTGCTAGATGTGGTGTCTGGTGTTCAGCTCGTCGTAGCCGACGCGGTTCGCTTCCCACCACTCGACCGTGCGCCGGATGCCCTCATCGAACGGCACCTCCGCTTCGAAGCCGAAGTACTCCTTCGCGCGGGCGACATCGAGCTTCCGCCTCGGCTGGCCGTTCGGCTTGCTGGTGTCCCAGTCGATGTCGCCCTCGTAGCCGACGTGTTTGGCGATGGTCTCCGCAAGTTCCTTGATCGAGATCTCCCAACCCGCGCCGAGGTTGACCGGCTCGGCACCGTCATAGCGTTCTGCAGCCAACGCGATCGCCCGCGCGCAGTCCTCGACGTAGAGAAACTCCCGCGTGGGTGAACCGTCGCCCCACAACACCACAGTCTCGCCCGAATCCCGTGCGGCGACCATCTTGCGGATCATCGCGGGGATGACGTGGCTGCTCTCGAGGTCGAAGTTGTCCCGGGGGCCGTACAGGTTGACCGGCAGCAGGAAGATCCCGTTGAAGCCGTACTGCTGGCGGTACGCCTGGCACTGGACCAGCATCATCTTCTTCGCAAGCCCGTACGGTGCGTTGGTCTCCTCCGGGTACCCGTTCCAGAGGTCCTCTTCGCGGAACGGGATCGGAGCGAACTTCGGGTAGGCGCAGATCGTCCCGAGCGCGACGAACTTGGACACGCCGGCGAGCCGGGCTTCCTCGATGAGCTGGATGCCCATGATGGCGTTGTCGTAGAAGTACTTCCCGGGGTTCGCCATGTTCGCGCCGATACCGCCGACGACCGCCGCGAGGTGGATGATGATATCGGGCCTCGCATCCGCGAGCAGACGCAGGATCCCGTCGCGTGTGGTGAGGTCGTACTCGGGATAGGTCGGTACGAAGACGTGCTCTGCCCCACGCCTGTCGAGCTCGGCGACGAGGAAGCCGCCGAGGAATCCCGCGCCGCCCGTGACGCAAACCCGCTTGCCTGTCCAGAATCCCATGCGCGCTCCCCTACTTGCTGTCCCTGTCCCAGTCGTCTTCGAGGCGAACGATGTCGTCCTCGCCGAGGTACTCGCCCAGTTGGACCTCGATCACCTGGAGCGGCACATCGCCGCGGTTCTCGATGCGATGCACCGCGCCGACGGGAATGTAGGCGCTCTGGTTGAGACCCACCTCCGTCGTCGTGCCGTCGCAGCTGACCTCCGCGTTTCCCGCCACGACGATCCAGTGCTCGCT
>Ga0209748_1000946_pt1 | contig 14672 bp, 15 predicted proteins | sample BarGraIncu00421A_FD_185490 | JGI IMG/M metagenome (GOLD analysis project Ga0209748, IMG submission 185490) | Arctic peat soil microbial communities from Barrow, Alaska - Barrow Graham LP Incubations 004-21A (SPAdes) (version 2) | ecosystem: Environmental > Terrestrial > Soil > Wetlands > Peat... | reverse complement strand
GCCAAAATAGACTTTCGGACAGCCCTTGCTGACCATATAATCTACGGCGACACTTTTTCCTGATCCGGTTAGTCCCACAAATGCTACAATTTTCACATTTTTCTTTTCTGTCATATTGATATTGTATCAGACTGCTATGCATACCAACTACCATCAACCACCTACTAACTACAAACTTACGGTATACTAGTAGTATGACGAAGCGTTTGGCGGTGATAGATGGTAAGTCGGTGTTTTATCGCGGATATTACGCTATGCCAAATTTATCGATGTCTGACGGTACACCAACTGGTGGCGTTTACGGGTTTGCTTCACTTGCGATTGAACTTATCAAAAAACTAGAACCGGATTATGTGGCTGTTGCTTGGGATAAAGCCAAGACTAACATACGTTCACGACAAAAAATTTATCCGGAATACAAAGCCGGGCGTAAAAAACCGCCCGAAGACTTTTATACGCAAATTCCAATCTTACACGAGTTATTGGATGCATTTGGCTGGCCATTGTACGAACTCGATGATTACGAAGCCGATGATATTATGGGTGCTTTTGCCATCGAGGCCGCAGAAAAAGGCATTGAATGTGATTTGTTGACTAGTGATTTGGACGCATTGCAACTTGTTGGTCCACTAACAAAAGTTTACGCACTCAAAAATGGACTTTCAAACCTTGAAGAATTCCACGAGGAATCTTTTGAGGCGAAATATGGCATTCACGTCGAACAATTCCTTGATTTGAAATCGTTAATGGGGGACTCATCTGATAATTTGCCAGGTGTACCAGGAATTGGTCAAAAAACTGGTATCGACCTACTGCAAAAATACGATACTCTCGATAATATTTATAATCATCTTGATGAAATTAAACCAACAGTTTCCGCTAAATTGATTGCTGGCAAAGATAAGGCCTATATGACTAAAAACATTGGTCGAATCTGGACGGAAGCTCCAGTCAAATTAGATTGGGATATTGCCGATATTCACGATATTGATTTGGGGAAAATTGAATCCATTTTGAAACGTTTGGAATTTCACTCATTAATTCGTCGCTTACCTAAACACATGCAAATTCATCATACTCATCCTGAAGCTACACCCGAACTGGCTGCTGAATTAGGACAACTTCATGAAGTACCTTGGCCTAACGAGCTTAATATTAATGGTCCTGTCGTTATACACGTGGTCGACGACACCTTGTGGTTATCAACTGACAGAAAAACATTATCACAAGCTAAAATTAGCGACCTCGATCGTAGTGTCTGGCGGGTTTTTGAGCTAGCGACGGTTATTAATTACGAAAGCAAAGTTGTCTATCACCAGCTAGCAGCCAATAATGTATTTGTCGAATTCGGCGGTCTTCATGATGTCAATCAGGCTGCATTTTTGATTAATCCACTCCAGCGCGACAGATCGTTATCGGTTTTGTCTGGGTCAGAAATTGACGAAAGCCCTCATTCAATAATCGCGGCACTTTGGAATGTTTTTGATATCCAAATGAAGTCGTTTACAGCCGAGCCGAAGATTGCAAAGATTGCTCGCGGCTTTGATTTTCCTTTAACGCATGTCTTGTTTTTGATGGAATATCGTGGTGTCAAAATTGACCCTGAACTACTCAAAAAAATGAGTAAAAGCCTTGGTGACAAGCATGACAAACTTGAAAAACAGATGTTCGAGATGGCTGGTCACGAGTTTAATATTGGTAGCCCAGCTCAGCTTTCAGAGGTGTTATTCACTAAACTTCAGCTTCCGACCAAAGATATCAAAAAAGGAAAAACTAGTTACAGCACCGGCCAAAAAGAACTAAATAAATTACGTGGCCAACATCCGATTATCGAATTGATCGAGAAAACTCGGGAACTAGCAAAACTCAAAAATACTTATGTCGATGCTTTGCCGTTGCTGGCTGACGAACAGGGTCGTGTTCATACAACTTTCAACCAGGACGTTGCCAGTACGGGCAGGTTATCCAGTACAAACCCTAACCTGCAAAACATTCCAATCCGGACACCGTTAGGTCGTCAAATTCGCGAAGCCTTTATAACTGACGGTGATAAAGTCCTGGTTAGTGCCGATTATTCGCAGTTCGAGTTGCGTCTGGCGGCCGTTCTGGCCGACGACGAAGAAATGATCAATGATTTCAACGGTGATGTCGATATTCACACTAAAACCGCTAGTGTGGTTTACGGTGTACCAATGGACGATGTCACTAAAACCCAACGTCGTAATGCCAAGGTTATTAATTTCGGCATACTTTACGGTATGAGTCCTCATGGTTTAAGTGCCGCAACTGGAATGACATTTGGTGAGGCAAAAAAGTTTATTGATGAATACTTTGAATTGCGTGATCCGATTCGCAAATTTATCAACAAGACACTAAATCAAGCTAGAGGCGAAGGATATGTCGAGACTTATTTTGGCCGACGTCGTCCAACACCCGATGTGCTGTCCAGCAACTTTGTATTGCGAGCCGCTGCGGAACGAGCAGCTGCAAATATGCCAATACAGGGGACAGAAGCTGATTTAGTGAAATTAGCGATGATAAAGGTTGAAAAACGCCTAAAGGGCATTGGCGAACAAATTTTACAGATACACGACAGTATTTTAGTTGAATGCCCAGCCGAGAATGCTGACAAAGTTGCCGAAATTTTGAAAGATACGCTCGAAAACATTGCCCCTGAATTAGGGATAAAATTGAAAGTTGACGTAAATATTGGCAAGAATTGGGGTGAATTATAAAATGACACGCGTTAAAATTGTAAAAATCAATCCAAAGGCGATTTTGCCGGAATATCAGACAGAACATTCGTCTGGGATGGATTTACACGCTTGTTTAGATGACCCAAAAACCCTGAAACCGATGGAGCGGGCAATTATCCCGACAGGTTTAGCGATTGAGTTGCCAGCTGGGTTAGAAGCGCAGGTCCGTGCCCGTAGTGGCTTATCTTTAAAAAATGGTATTACGATAGTCAACGGTGTTGGCACAATCGACAGTGATTACAGGGGTGAAATAGGTATTTTGGTTATTAACCTTGGTCAGGAGCCTTTCATTGTCGAGCCTGGTATGCGGATTGCTCAGCTAGTAATCTCCAGTTATGAGCGGATTATTTGGGATGAAACGGCTTCAATCAACGAAACTCAGCGAAGCAATGGCGGCTTTGGCAGTACCGGAACCGGTAACTAGTTGACGTTGTTGGCCAAAGATATTATAATAACAGATAAGATGACGAGTTATAGAACAACTAGGTTTCTGCAAATATCATTTGTCGTATTAGTCGTAGCCCTGCTCGTCGGCGTTATAGCTTATATTGGACGATTATTGTTCTTTCCAACCCTAAATGTCACAACGCCTGACACAGGTCAAACTTCACTTGTTAGTACCGGTGCCGCTAGGGCTGTCCGGATGACTGTTCGCGGTCCAATTGTAGCTGATGAAGATTTTCGAACTTATTCAATCCAAATCACACCGAATGACCGCGTATTGACTCTTTCAAAAGGTTATTTGAATCAGCAATTCGATAACATCACACTTGGCAATAATATTCCTTCGTATGAACAATTTGTCTACGCCTTAAATATAGCTGGCATGATGTCGGGTAGCCAGTTAACAGGTGTTGATAATGATACTCGTGGTGTATGTGCCACCGGCAAATTGTATGAGTTCGAAGTTTTAAATGCAGGCAAAACAGTCAAAATGCTTTGGGTCACATCTTGCTCTGACACTTCGGGCTCCGAAACTGCCAGTGTCTCAACTTTGCGAGAATTATTTACCGATCAAATCCCTGGCGCTATAAATAAAATCGATCGGCTATGACAGTAAAAGCAATCGTTTTTGATTGTTTTGGGGTGTTGGCAACCTCTGGTAGAAAAGCGTTAAATCAAAAATATCCTCAATTAAAAAATCAGATAGAAGATATTTATCATCAAGCGGACTATGGGCTTTTATCGACTCACCAAAAAATGAGCCAAATGCTGATGGAATTATTAGGTGTTAGCGCCAAAGAAATTGAGTCTTATTTTTGGGGAATAAGTTTCCGCGACGAAGCGGTCATTAATTGGGTTAAGGGCCTAAAATCAATAGGTGAATACAAAATTGGACTATTAAGTAATGTCGGTGCCCAGACTTTTCAAAAATTCTTCGACTTAAAAGAGCAGGCAGAATTGTTTGATCAGGTCGTTCTATCTTACGATGTTGGTGTTGCCAAGCCTGACGTGGTAATCTTTGAGATTGCAGCTCAGAAGTTAGGCGTTAAACCCAACGAATGCGTCATGATTGATGATACGCCGCTTAATATCGAAGCAGCCATCAATGTTGGCATGCAGGGGATTCAGTTTACCACGCTTGGTCAAGCCAGGGACGAACTTAATCATATACTAGAGGCTGATCGTGCCTGAATTGCCAGAGGTCGAGACTGTCCGAACTGGCCTGCAGAAATTGATAGTTGGTCGCAAAATATTATCTGTTTCACATGATAATCCGAAGAGTTTTCCAAATGCCCCAATGGACGTCGAACAATTTCTAAAAAATGCCACAGTTTCAGGTGTCCGACGCCGTGCAAAAGTACTGATGATTGACCTATCGACTAATTACACATTAGTCATTCACCTAAAGATGACTGGTCAGCTGGTTTTTGTCGATAACAAATCTCGTTTTGGTGCCGGTCATCCGAATGACAGCCTAGTTGGCAACCTACCAGACAAATCGACGCGCGTCATTTTTGAATTTAACGACGGTTCACATCTGTATTTCAACGACCAACGTAAATTTGGCTGGGTTCGGTTAATACCGACACCAGAAGTGCCAAATATAGATTTTATGAAAAAAGTTGGTCCGGAACCACTGGAAGCAGACTTTACCGCCGAACAGTTCGCCGAACGCTTCAAGCGTCGTGCCAGGACCACAATAAAGGCCGCTATACTCGATCAGACTGTTATTGCCGGTGTTGGTAATATTTATGCCGACGAATCGTTGTGGGGCGCCAAAATTCATCCGGCGACTTTAGTGGGCAACTTGCCATATTCCAAATTCAAACTTCTATATACCGAAGTTCGCTTCGTTATGAATTTATCAATCGAAAAGGGCGGCAGCACTAATCGAAATTATGTGAACGCCGAAGGTAAAAAGGGAAGTTATATGGATTTTGCGCGGGTTTTCAGGCGCGAAGGCTTACCTTGTCCTCGTTGTGGTCACACTATTATCAAAATTCGTGTTGCTGGACGTGGCACACATATTTGCCCGCACGACCAAGTAATCTAAGACCCTAAACGTCTTGCTCGGTATCAGCTTCTTCGGATTCTATAAGCAACTGTTCTGTGAACAACTCGGGGTCAAAGCCCATACCAAAAATATGGTCTAACATATCAATAGGGCAGCCCATCTCTCGAAGTAACTCTAACGCTACCACTGTTATTGCCTCGTCTTCATCGCTACTGCCAGCCGAGTGTTCTCTGATCATTTTTAATAACTCGACAATTTTTCCCCTCTTCATAATAACTAACTCATCTTCAGCCTCAGCATCTATAATAGCTTTTTCAATATCTTGAACCACTGCTCCAGCCAAATACTTATCTTCAATATCATCAATATCGTCAATCAGGTGTTGAGGTAATTCAAATCTGTCACCTGGCCTATTCGGCATTTCACTTTCGTAGCTCATTTGGATAGTTTACCGCAGATAGTGATTCGATAACAGCATAAGTGCTTTTTTCTTTTGGGAACAAAAGAAACAAAATTCCTGGGGCGGCTTCGAATTCGCGGTTTTAAAAAAATACTCCATTCTTGGGTGGCTGCGAAACTCGCTTCGCTCAGACATTCTCGCCACGCCATGAATCTCGTATGTTTTTCATCCGGCTTTCTGCAGATGCCCCAGACCCCCCGAGCTACAACGGGGTTTGGGGTCTGTCGAAAAACCGAGAGAACAAAGTTTGCAATTCTTGCCTCAGCGAGTATGTTTGAGCGAAGCGAGTTACGGAGCTGACAACGAATTGAAAACTTTGTGAACATCGTGTTTTTCGGCCAACCCCGAGAGTTTTTCGCTAGTTTTTGCGGTCAAAAAGTAGCTGGTTTTTGGTTCTTTTCCAAAAGAAAGAACATATAACTCCACCTACCATCTACAACCTACCAACTACCAGTCATCTAGTCTATACTAGATGACGATATGATTACGATGTTGATTGGAGAGAATTCGTTCGAAGTCGAACGTGCTCTAAAAAAGATTACAGGTGACTTTGACGGCGTTGTCGAAAAAATCGATGGGGCTGATTTGAAACTATCTCAGCTACCAGATATCTTAATGGGTGTTAGCTTGTTTTCTGACGCCAGAACAATCGTTGTCCGATCGCTAGGCGAGAACAAGTCTGTCTGGTCCGTATTGGGGGATTGGTTGCCGAAAATTTCTGATGATATTCACCTGGTTTTAGTCGAACCAAAGCCAGATAAACGAACGACTACCTTCAAAGCTCTTCAAAAAAATGCGACCATTTTCGAGTTTTTACCATGGGAAGACCGCGATATCGCCAAGGCCGAAAAATGGGTTGAATCCGAGGCTAAAAACATGGGTATTCAGCTGAATAAAAAATGTATTCAAACCCTTTTAGAATGGGTCGGAATCGACCAGTGGGCGTTATTTCACGCACTTGAAAAACTTTCGCTAATAGATGAAGTTACATCTGAATCTATAAAAGACGTCATCACGGCTAGTCCTTTCGAGAACGTCTTTAATTTGTTTGAAACGGCGCTTCGTGGCGATTCCGCTGGTGTTAGTCGAATGATCAAAACTTTGGAACAAACGGACGATGTTTATCGACTAACTGCATTATTGTCATCCCAGGCATTTCAGCTGGCTGCAGTTGTGTCTGCGGACAAAACTGCTAATGTCGCAAAAGATTTCGGCATTCATCCATACGTTGTTCAAAAGCTAACACCAGCCTCCAAAAAACTCGGTAAAGCCGGCGTTTCACAAATTATCAACATATTCACCGAACTCGATGATGACATGAAAATTTCCAAGGCCGACCCATGGTTGCTGGTCGAGCGGGCTTTGATAAAAGTTTCAACAATTTAGACCTGCCACACCCTCACTGTCATAGGTGTAGAAGGCGAACCAAGCAACCCAGTTGAATTCTAGGTAAGCGATCCACTGTCTGGTACTAAATACTGGACAGCCAGTAGTCTACAGGCAAATATCAACCTCGATGCCTATCGACAAGCAGTTGTTGTCTATTAATTCAGAGCTACAACGAAGTCACTTATATTTTTGCCATACAACTGAGTTGAGTCGCGGTTGCTGTTATTCGACTAAAGTCTTACAATTACTAATATTAGTATGAACTTAAGATTAAAGGAGATACGGGATGCCTGAAAACGAACAGAGTAAAAAAAAGAACTGGTTTGTTAAACATAAAATCCTAACAGTTATTGGTGTTTTACTTCTAATAGGCATAATTGCAAGTGCATTAGGCGGCAAGAGTGATGTAGCTACTAAAGTTGGAGACGATAAGTCCGGAACGTCAGCTAAAGAGCAGACGGTATTTAAGGTTGGTGATGTAATCAGTTTTGACAACAAAAAAGTAACAGTTACTGCAGTTGAGCGTAATTGGAGCAGCGGTAACCAGTATATTGTGCCTGCATCTGGAAATGAATTCGTTAAAGTGCAGGTTACTATTCAAAACAACTCTGACGATCAGATATCATACAACACTTTTGACTGGAAAATGCAGGATTCTAAAGGTGTCATTCAGAGTGCAGCTAGCGTAACATTTACTGTCGACGGAGCTCTAAATAGTGGTGAGCTAGCTAAGAACGGTGTGAAATCAGGCTTTTTGGTTTTTGAAGTGCCGAGTGGTGATTCAGGCTTGGTATTGCAATACAATCCTTTATTCTGGACAGATAAAAAACTAGAAATTAACCTATAAACAAGATGATTACATCAACCAACATAAAACACAAAGAAAGAGTTTAAAATGGTCGAGAGACAACAAAATAATTGGGTTGATGAACACCGAGGTCTAGTCGTTATTGGCGTAATCATCATCATACTTTTTTTTGTTGCTATATCTTCGATTCAACAAAACAGTGATAAAACAATTACATTCACACCGTCAGACGGTTACGCATTGGCAATTTTAAATGCTAGATTAGCGTCATCATCAAACGCACTTGATGGATCAGGAAAATTCACAGAAGAAACCTGCAACAAACTTGGAGATCTTGCGAAAAAATTCAACCCATCAGTGGATTATATAAAATGTGATTCACCTTCGTTGATTTACCTTGACACGCCCGATAGTTCTGGGAAAAATATTTTGACACTATCAGACGAAAACTATACAGCAACCTTTACTACCGATAAAGATACAAACAAGTTGATTGACTATACTTTTTCAAGTAAACCCTCTGGCGGTTTCAATGAATCTGGTGGAAGAAAATAATCATCGTTCTGGACAGATAAAAAACTAGAAATTAACCTCTAGAGTCGTGAGTATATATCTTCATCTACTACTCGGACACCTTTTGGTGAGATGACTGCCATATCATTTTCCATATCAAACTCTATGAGTCTTTCTGTGTGTAAGGGGTTCGAGTATCCACTTTTTGAACATATTCAAGCTACTATATTCAACCCAACAGCGTAGGTCTTCAATTGGGATGCCTGAGCTCAAACCACATTATTCCTCTGGTGTATACTAGTCTTAATGATCACAAAAGGGAGATAGTATGACAGATTCACTAACAAATTTACATAATAAAATAGTCAATTTTAGGGAAGAAAGGGATTGGAGCCAGTTCCACACTCCAAAGGATTTGGCCATTTCTATTTCAATTGAAGCATCTGAATTATTGGAGTGCTTCCAATGGAAGAATGAAAAAGCGGTGAAGGAATATCTAGATTCTGAAAAATCAACAGAAATAGATGAAGAAATGGCTGATGTCTTAATTTATTTAATTGGCCTATCGGATATTTTAGGAGTTGATTTGATTAAAGCAGCTAACGATAAATTAGATAAAAATGCTAAAAAATACCCTACAGAAAAAGCCAAAGGCAACGCTAAAAAATATACGGAATTTGCTCAATGATTGTATATGAGTCAAGCGTTGGTCAATTTAAAAGTGTAGTTGCAAAAAATAAACTTATTGTAAGTCTAGAAAGTGCATTTCAGTCGAGTCTTGGGAGAGGTATACCGCCAGCAGAACTGAGCGCATATCATAACTCATTGCCACGTATGGGATGGGCTATTGTTAATTCTGGAATACCTGACGACTGCGGAATATTAATTGAGTACAAGATACCGTTAACTAATTTTCGTATCGACTTTATTGTTTCGGGTCAGGACCTAGACGGAAATAAGAATTTTGTAATTATTGAGCTCAAACAGTGGCAAAAGGCTGATGTGACTGATGGTGACGGCTTAGTTGAATCATTTACCGGGGGAGCCAAACGAGTAGTCACTCATCCAAGTTATCAAGCCTCTAGATATCGTGATTTCATAAGTGATTTCAATGAATCTGTTTATTCTGGTGGTATTAATGCCTACTCATGTGCTTATCTACATAATTATCCTGAAAAAAATCCAGAGCCTCTTTTGGATACCCGATATGAAAAAATAATTAATAAATCACCAATTTATTTTAGAGATGATCAGGAAAAACTTGAACTATTTTTAACGAAGTACGTTAAAGGTGGTGAGGGTATGGATATACTTTACGAGCTAAATGAAGGAAAAATTAGACCATCTAAAAAACTCATTGACCATGTTTCAAGTATGTTTGATGGTAACCAAAATTATATTCTCCTAGATGAACAGAAAGTAGCATTTGAGACCGCAAGAAGTATAGCAAACAAAGATGAGAAATCTGTCGTTATTATTAAAGGTGGTCCAGGAACGGGAAAGTCGGTCATTTCAGTGAATCTAGTGAGTAGATTATTAGCTGATAGGTTGAATGTAATTTTTGTTGCTCCGAATTCCTCTTTTCGTGATACCTTAGTAGCCAAATTGACCCAGGGGCATTCCTCCCAACGAGTAAGGAATGTTTTTAAGGGTTCGGCGGCTTTCTATGACGCAAAAGAAAATGAATTTGATGCCCTAATAGTAGATGAGGCTCATAGACTAAAGAAAAAAGGCGCATTTATGTATAGGGGGACAAATCAGGTAGAAGATATCATAAAGGCAGCTAAAACATCAATATTCTTTATTGATGATAATCAGACCGTGAGGCCTGAGGATATAGGAAGTGTAAAGGAAATACTTGTTGCTGCAAATAAAAGTGAAGCAAAAGTTTATGAGCTTGAACTTTCGGCTCAGTTCAGGTGTTCTGGGGCTGAAGGATATATAAATTGGCTAGATGATGTGTTGCAGATTAAAGAAACGGCAAACTATGACGGTTGGGACAAAAAAAGCTTTGACTTTAGGATATTCGATAACCCGAATGATATGAGAGCAGCACTCAATAAGAGAGCTAAGGAGGGTAATCTTGCAAGAGTTTTGGCGGGTTATGCTTGGAAGTGGTCAAGCGAAGCCGACGGTAACAAAGATGGGGAAATTGCAGACGTAGAGATTCCAGAGTTTGATTTTAAAATGCCTTGGAATTCACGTAAAGTTGGCACTACTTGGGCTATAGATGAACGTGGCATTGAACAAGTTGGATGCATACATACTTCACAGGGACTAGAATTTGATTATGTAGCAGTAATAGTTGGAAAAGACTTACATTACAATGAAAGTACATCAACCTTTTTTACCGACCATAGAGAGTATTATGATAAAACTGGTAAAAAAGGGTTAAAGGAAAACCCCGAAGAACTAAATCGCTTGGTTCGTAATATTTACAAAGTATTAATGACGAGGGGCATGAAGGGTTGTTACGTGTATTTTGAAGATAAAAGTCTTGAACAATATTTCAAAAATCGTTTGAAACTCAATGTGTAAATTTAATGACTGCAGGGCTATTATATAAAATTATCAAATGACGACTCATATATTTTTGTCGACGTAATTTTAAAATAGTTGCGCACTAAACCATTATAAGTATCATTTTAAGATTTAGTATCACATATCATACTATACTGTCACTATTCAAATATAAGCATATACGCTATGTAATACTATATATTGACAATGTAGTATTAGTTTGCTATAATGAGTACTATTATGATAGATGAATCAAAAAACCAACGCTTCAAGCGATTAGCGCAACAGAGAGGAAATAGAATTTTAAATGATATTAATCTTTTAGGCAACCTGAGTAATAATAATAATTATACATACACAGAACAAGAGGTTAATAAATTATTTTACATCATAGAAGATGAGCTTAAGAGGGCTAAATGGCGCTTTAAGACCAATAAAAAAAGAAAGGAAATAAATCTATGAGTGCGGCTGTATACCAAGGAACTGTAAAACAAAATGAAAAAAAGAACTTAGAGTCAGTCGCTGATGGATATGAATCAAAATTAGAAATTTATGATCAAAACTGGCTAGCATATGCCCTACAGAAGGATGCGATACAAAATAGTTGGGATGCAAAATGCAAGAATACTTTCGATCCCCATGAATGGTCTACAACATTTGAAATAAAACAATTTAACGACAACCCATATTTGATAATCACAGATACCGCAACCACCGGATTATTGGGGACAATTTTTGAAGATGATGAGAGTTTAGACAAAATATTATCTAGTGATAATCAAAATGAGAACTTGGCATATTTTCTTAATTCAAATTTTAGTAGCAAGTCTTCTGAGTCTGGCGGTAAGAGAGGTAGGGGAAAATCTTTATTTCTTGTTGCCTCACGAAAAAAAGCCTTTTATTTCGAGTCACTACGTGAAGATGGAAGTAGAGTTTATGGCGGTCAATGGCTAGAGGAATCCTCAAAAAGTATAAAAAATCTACTTACAAAAGATCGAAATGAATTTAATAAATTCATTGATACAAATAATGAAGTTCCATTAGGAAGTTCGGGCACTAAAATATACATACCATATCCTCATAAAAGTATAATTAATACTATTGATAGTGGTATATTTCAGGAATATATTTCTAAAACGTGGTGGGAAATTATTAAAAAGTTTAATGCAAATATATACATATTAAATCGTTCAGGTATTAATAAATGTGTCATTCCTGAATGGTATGATGAAAATAACTACCCAAGTAAATCAAGCTGGGGGGACTACAAACAAGAATTGATACAAGTTGGGGGCAGTAATTTAAAAAACCAAATTAAAAAAATAGTCTTATTTTATGTTCCCGAAGAAGCTATCCCTAAAGACGTTAAGGGTATTTCCATACAGCGTAGAGGTATGTCGATTGAAAGAATTCCATCTGAGAAGCTTGTGCGCTCTGATGGAATGGAAAAAGTATATGGCTGGGTAGAATTAAATGAAACTTTAGAAGAAAATCTTTATGAACTTGAGGATGTGGAGCATTTAAGTTTTCGGTGGAATAATAATCCTGCTAAAGAACTAAGAGCGACTATAACGAAAATTGCAAAACAATTTGCAAAAGAAGTGAAAATAATAGAAGCAGACGATACTAAAAAGTATAATTTAAATAGAAATATAGAAAAAGTGGTTGCTGAAAAAATTAACAAATATCTTAGCAGCTTAGGATTTAAAGGACTTTCATCTTATGGCAAGGTCAGAAGAAAAGGGAGGGTAAGTAAAGAAAACCCCGTAAGAATTTCGTTTGCGAATTTTGACATTCCTCGCAGTAGTAGAAGAGTTGAATTTGACGAATCTATCAACGCGATAGCTACAATAGTTAATGATACTAAGTATAATATACATTTTAGGTTTAAAACCTGGATTGTTCATCAAGATTCAATCATTAAATCTACTGAAGAAGATATAAAAATATTAGGTTATGGAACTTATGATTTAGGTTGGAATAACCTAACTATTACAAAGGCCGATTTTCCCGAGGGATTATACTCCTTTAAAGCAAAGGCTACAATCTTAGAAGATACGGATATTAAATTAAAAGATAATGTAAGGTTAGAAAAAGGTTTTGAAGTAAAGTCATCACTATCATTTTCAGTTAATCAAGACCATAAATCTCACGGTTTTTTAGATTTCAAAGCAATATCGAGTAACGATAAATCCATATATGTAGTATCCGAAGAGTCTAATGACGGTTCAATTGTAATCCAATATAATACCGAGCACCCATATATTAAGGCTATTAGACCTGTTGATGAAAATGACAAAGACAATTTTGAAAAAACTCAGAATTTCTTAATGGAAACGGGGATAATAATTGCGTTTAATCAGGTGTTAAGAGGTGATATTGAGTCTGCAAATCCAAAAATTTTTGACGACTTAACGGGTGAAGATATCGATCCTACCACTATTATGCCTAGACTCATGGAAGAGGTGAGCAAGTTTATGTGGGAGATAAAAAGTGGCTATTAAACTTAAAGACGAGAAGGGTTTCATATATCTTGCATTACAAGAAAAAATTTTTACGTCTGATGAGAAGGATAGAGCTGATAAAATATATGAGGATTGTAGAGATGCGATTAATGCCATAAATAACAATAACAACCTTATAAATATTTGGCTCAAAAGGGGCTGCGTAGCTAAAGAGATGCATGTAAAATACTCAATTTTGCCCAACGAGGAGTTATATTTCTGGGAGATGCTTTATGATGTTGCTAACATAAAATTACCAGTTAGGTCAAAAAAACTACTCGCTAGAAATGAATTTTGGCTAGGTGCAAAGCTGAATGATTATTTGCCAATTAGCTCTAAATGGAAGACAAATTGGACGGTGTTTCGTGAAATGTTCGAAGCAAGCGCCATTTCACAAGATAATCGAGTAGCTGAATGGATGATTCGCTTTGCAATTAGAAATGATTTTAAGAGTCGTGACGATATGAGAGTACTACTCAATAAGGTTAGAAATAGATTAAAAAATATAAACACGGCAGTATTAAGTAGAAAAGAATTATTTCTTAAACTAGACGATATTAATACGCCAGTAATTAAAAAGAAAGGTTAACTAAACCATGGATTTTTCAAATATCTTTATATTGGCGGCCGTATTATTAGCACTTGTTGCAATTAAATATTTTATTCTAGATAGATTTAATAGTCATAGCACAAAGCAAAAAAATGTATATCATTATGGACGCAGAGATTTCTTGATGAGTAAATCTGAAAGCGATTTTATAAAAATTCTTATTGAAATAGTCGGCACTAATTATCACATTTTCCCTCAAGTGCATCTGTCGGCTATTATTGACGAGAAAATGGTCAAAGGACAAAATTGGAAAGCAGCTTTTAAACATATTAATGGAAAATCTGTTGATTATGTTGTTTGTGACAGATATAGTATCAAACCACTTTTAGCTATAGAACTTGACGACTGGAGTCACGATAAACAAGATAGACGTGATCGCGATGTTGAAGTCGAAAGAATATTTCAAGACGCGGGCTTGCCCCTGGTACGATTCGACAAGAGAAAAGGATTAAGCGTAGAAGAAATAAAAAGACTTATTTTCGAAAGTTTACCAAGTAATTATTAAGCTAAATTGTTTAATATTTTAGCAATTTCTTTCGAAACTCTAGTACAATAGTCACAGAAACAACGAAAAACAAAAAAAATGGTTCAGATAAAACTACATATCGAAAAATTAAGTCGTGGGTTGAAATCAAAACTCGCGATACTTGCGTT
>Ga0209748_1000944_pt1 | contig 14690 bp, 19 predicted proteins | sample BarGraIncu00421A_FD_185490 | JGI IMG/M metagenome (GOLD analysis project Ga0209748, IMG submission 185490) | Arctic peat soil microbial communities from Barrow, Alaska - Barrow Graham LP Incubations 004-21A (SPAdes) (version 2) | ecosystem: Environmental > Terrestrial > Soil > Wetlands > Peat... | reverse complement strand
CTGGGCAAGCAATTACTCAAACTGATGCCCATCTGCTGATACGGGTCTAATGCTTTCTTTGATTTTCTTTTCCAGATCAGGCGATATCTCCTTCACGCCATGAGTCATTTTCTGATGCATACGCGCATGCTCAATGATCTCATCATCGTTCTTGGCTCTTACCAGGAAGCCGCATTTTTTGCCGTTATATTCCTCTCTACAGAGAAATTCCCTATAATTCTCTTCAGCCTTAAGCTGATAGTCATTTTGATTAGCCTTTACCTGCTCTGCAGTTTCATTTCTCATTGATTTCACCTTTTGTGCTTTTCATGCTTGCAAAGTATTGGGATGGATAGGATTTGCGATTTAGATATGACCCACGAGACGCAGACACCACTCTATCCTTAAAATGGATGAGTTGTAATACACTCCTCTCTGCCAATTTCGTAAGATACTGTGAAGGCTGGATTGCAAAAATCAAGCTTCTCCGGGGCATAGGAAAATTGCAGTTTGGGCATTGTGGAAGCTTTGTGATAAAATATGCCAAATAGAAGATGCCCAAACCACTAATGAGATCACTCCATTTAAAATGCATGTTCGGCTTTACATTTTCCCGGCAATTTCTACAAAGTGCCATATATCCTCGATTCGATCTATTGCTAACCAACATGGCTTTTGACAAATGATCGACATGGAGAGCCAGAGAAGAAGGTCCAGGCTCAGCATTTCGGAAGGTGTTTTGAAATGGTCTTCCTTTACGTATGATCTCTTAGGAACTGAAAGTATTTAAGATATCATAACACAAAACAGGAATTATAGCACAAAGCGCGAACGTTATTCCTCTTTTCTGCACTTTCATCGTACGCCTCGTCTGCTTATGCGTATTTGCATCATATTTTGTTTATTACAGAGCCGAATGCCTGCGCGAGCGGGCCGACTTATAACATCTTATCCACTCCGGCCCGTCTGAAGGATTCACGACGATGGTTTTGGGGCACGATCTACGTAGCAGGTGGTCGTGCTCAGGCTGGCATGTCCAAGTTGCCTGGCCACGTCCCCAATATGAATTCCGGCATCCAACCACCATGAAGCGGCACTATGCCTGAGTAGATGCGGGCTTATGCGTTTCCGGTTCCTCTGCAAAACCGGGCGTTCATCCTGAAGACCCGCTCTCGTGGCGATCTCATCCAGAAGGCGTTGCACTTGCCTAGTGCTTATATGCCCATCCTGACGACCCAGAAACACAAATCCCGCTTCACGACCAATCTTTTCTTCAAAATGGTTCTCTGTAAATCGTCTCCCGAAAAGCGATCTCTAACCTGGTACCTCCGCTGCTATCTAGCTTGATGCTACCCTCAATGTGCTCTACAACAGCGGTTACTAGTATAATGATTCCAAAATAGCATAGCAATTAGAAACTTTATAGCATATCGTTTTTATTGCTTGCTTGTTTTGGAAGCTTTGCACTAGTTGCAGTCCCAGTGTATTGGACTTTGTCAGATCTGTCTTGAACCCTATTTCATTATCTCTGATAACCATTTTAAAGCCCTTCTCGTCATCGGAGTGAAACTCTATGTTAATCTTGCCCTTTCTGCCCTCTGGGAAAGGAGTTCGAGATCAACTCGTTGATTACGAATCCGCAAGAGACTGCGGTATCCATCTGGCGCTGGAGAGCGGTCTGCTCGTGACCATCTTAGGTGCAAGGTACGGGGAATCGATTTATACAAGCAAATCAATAGTGCATATCGATCTTTGGTATAGGAGGAGCATTATGGCCGAGAAAGAAATGAGAAACTTCGCTCTCAGGGACAAGGATGGCAAAGAGATAGGGGTCTTCACGGGGAAAGCACCCAGGCAGGCCGCTCTAAAGGCCGCGAATAGGGGTCATACGGATATCAAGTTGAGAGAGCGTGGGACCAAGAAAGTGCATATATTCACAGGCGAGCGCAAACAGGTAAAGAAACCCAAGGGCGCGCCTGCATGGATGCCAGATAAGATTTGGAAGCCTATCGTCAAGAAAGTTGGCGTAGAGAAGCTAGAAGAGGTTTAACGCCTTTAGCCGTCTTAACTCCTTTTTTTGCTTCTGTTGCATGTTTTTATCCAATTTTCATTGATAGCACTTCTAAGTTCTAAACTGTGCCAGTAAAAAAAGAATCTTTTGAGAACTAACCATATGGGCCGTATGGGCAGTCATTACCATTAATTATATCATAACAAATATTTCTTTTCTACGCGAATAATAGTAAAAATGTCCTATACAAACCATGTAAACATCCTTTTTAATACTTGCGGAAATCTTATCTAAATTCTTCGCTAAGGCTTGCAAGTCTACCATTGTATTCTTGATGCTCCATTTATTAAATACCTAAATACCTTAAAATAGAAAAATTTATATACGTTAGTGTCGCTATAAGATATAACAAATTTAGTATAGGTGATATATGTCATGAAGATACGAATAATTAGTTCTCGCGAAGAGATCAATTCGATAAGACCGAATGAGAAGGCAGTTCATATGGCATTTAGAGCATCCAACGTTGACTTCCTCAACTTGATTCAAAAAGCCCCTCGCTTACAGATGGTACAAGTTCCTACTTCTTACATGAAGACCATGTCCAACGCAATTGAGGTTTTCTTGGACATGCAAGGCATTGAGCTTCTTCAAGGCGATGTGTGGGGTCACAGAAAGGATCTGGACGAGTACTTCACTGTAGAGGATGCAACCATTGAGGAGATTCGCTCCCTGGCAGCCGGTGGTGCGAGTATGGACGATGTAACCGACAAGATTCAACAGAAGACCAGACTTAACCCGGACCTCATCAAGTTCATCGCCACGACCAAGATTACAGCCTGAGCCAAACGCCAGGCATCTTTCTTTTTATATCCGGAATTGCTATCGATTTTCTGTCCCGGCCAGTCCCCTCGCATCCTTCATAAACACCATCGCACTATATCCAATCGGCCCGGAGATTCCATTGCTATCCCCATTGCGTCGGTTTCTTCCGGGCCATTCATCCTTGCCTACTTAGACTCGGAAAAGCCTTACCGTAAACCCTCTGCATTATGCTACACCGATATGCATTTGGCAGGTGCAGAACTTCACCGTTTCGGTATAGTCACACTTGACAAAGGCTATAATACGAACGCTTCATACTCTAATCACATAGGAAGTGATCAAATAATAGAAACATGGGACGAAATGTACCTATCCTCGTTAATAGGTAAAACTCTTACAGTAAATACCACAGGCGGCCATATGCATCACGGAAAAGTTATAACTGCTAATGTCATCGCCATAGATATCCAATTAAATAATGGGCACGCTATAATACTTACACAAGCTATAACAGCCTTCTTATTCAAAGACACGGAAGTGCAAAAGGATTCTAAATGACACCTGCTTAACATAATGCTAGGCGCATGTACCTGGCCCGGCCCGCCCTCTTTTCTGCACTTTCATCGTAAGCCTCGTCACGTTAGGCGTAGTACTTAATACCGGTAGTAAACCGCTATCAGTAGAGAAAAGTGCAAATTTTACCTGCATTCATGTAATAGGCACTCGATTATAACAGTCTAAGCATGGCGATTTGTAGGCCAATATAGGAACAATTTGGTTAATGTACTTTAAAAAATGTACGCATATATGGGCTTGTGAAAGAGCCCACCAGACCCTTCCACGAATCCTTCGAGTATGGATCTCTCACCATATCCAAAAGGTTTATGGAAAGCATGGACATTGGACAAAGTTGGACAGATGCAAGGATGTAAAGGTCAAGTCCGAAATGTAAGACCTTGCGACATATATGCGACACAAAAACGAAATCAATTCATTCGCTTGCTCATCTTTTCCGAGGAGATGCCTGGCAAGTTTTTGTTAAGCATTTATTAAGTTTGTAAAGGCCGAAGGTTGCTCGCCACAGGCGAAGTTTTAGCGAAGTTTGATATGAAAATGGGCCTCACGCATATCGATGCAACCTCTCCTCTCTGCGATTCATGTCTTTGATAACGCCTTCATGCCATGACCCATTTTCATACCTCATGGGTGCCTAACCAGGCATGAAGGTTTCATGGAAGTTTAAGCGAAGTAAAAACGAAATTGAAGATAAGTAAAATGGGAGTTGATGGGAAGCTTTTGGGAAGTTGAGGAGGGTCCTGGGCTCTTTTAAGGATAGAGATTATGTGCAGTTTTTGTGCAGTTTTTGTGTAATTGCTTAAAAAGAAAAGTGTTTATTGTGCTAGGCTTATGAGCCGCTGCATATTTATTTATACCTAAAGGAGGGGGAGGGTAGATCTCCTCTAGGCCTTAATCGGCTCTGCCCTATCGTTCTTGGCTTGGGGAAGATCTTCCTCTATCTCTTCAATGGTCATAGGTACAGGCTCTACTTGATGGAGCTGGATTTGTGCCTTTTCTTTCTTCTTGTAATCCCTCAGCTCTGCCTTTTGCTCATCAACAGCCCGCTCATACCAGTACCCCATGTACTTCTGAGCATCTTCATGGGCCAACTCTTCCATGTGGTTCTTTACTGACCACTCGCAGAACGAATCTGGTCTAAGTGCCATGTAAATCTCTAGCTCTTTCTCAGCTCGCTCATCCCAGATCGCCTTCTCTGGAGTAGTAGGCCCAAAGCTCTCTTTCGCTTCTCCATACAAGCCCACAGTTTTCAGGATATGGACTGCGGATGTAATCGCTACTTTCTCGTCTGAGCTATGTAGCCATTGGAAAGCACATCCACAGCCTCATATGCCAGAGACTTGAGACGGAGCTTCGCATCTTTCCATAGTCCTTCCCGTCTGGCGTTCAATTCCGCGATAAAAAATGCGTTTTTGTACCATTTTGATATGGTGTTTCGGCCAACACCGATGGATTCAGCTACTTCCTTATCGGTTTTTCCAAAGATTAATAGGTCGATTGCGTTAAGTTGCTCTGGCGTCAGTTTGGGCGGAGTAGACCGCTCTGCCATTTGCGCAAACGTTTTACTTATTTCTTCTTCCGTAATTGACATCTTGGAGTTCCTCCAATGTTTTCAGCATCTGCTCCTTGGTTTTCCTCATCATTCTTTCCCAGGCCGCACAGTCTTCGACTCGCTCCCCGATCAATTCTACAAAATGTTCTGTAGACAGGTCTTCTCGCTGGGAAAAACACACTTTGGCCTTGTCAATCATGAGAGCCCTGCTTCAGCCATTGCTTTCTTCAATCTGCTATTGGCCAAGGCCTCGACCTCATCTTCGATCCCAAATAGATCGACCTTAAAAGGATCTCTGCCTTTGCCCTCGGCCTCTCCTGCTCTCCGCTGCCGGTAGCCGGTGCCAGCCCCGGGCCGCTCAAAAGCGTCATAATTGGCCTGAAGCCACATCACAACCTCGGGAAGAGGCAGCTCCAGAGCATGGGCAACCTTCGCAGGGTCAACCCATCCGTTCATGCCGTACTCGGAGATTGCCGCCGCCCTGATCCTATCGGGGTTGGCCGGTGTCGGTTCGTCTTTGCGGAGATGAGGGCCTATGCCACAAGTGCTCCCACTATCAGATTTTGTGGTAGATGGCAAAACGCCACTTTCGACATCGGGCTCAGAGATTGAAGAGGCATTTCGAGCCTCCTCTGGCTCTCCGCCATCCGCTTTTTGATCCTGTCCCATCTGTAATAGTGACATAGTGTCCCAGTGCGGAGTATATAAAAGGATATTCGAATCACTTTTATTTAAATCATCTGATATACATTTATATACTTCATTATGTGACACTATGACACTATGACACACCTCTGTCTTAGATTTCACCCTAACATAGTGCAGAACCGTTGCTTTTTTACCTCTGACTTTGACTATTTTTATCTCTTCTGAGAAAATCAGGCCTTCTACTGCATCATTCACGTCCGATATCTTCATGTGAAGGTATCGAAGGAGATCTCTCTGACTTATGCGTCCGTTGTGGCGCTTGAGAATGCCCAAGATTTTTTCTTGAACGTTCTTTGTCTCGGACCGTGCGACCTCTTCCACAATGATCTTGCCAACAGGCAGAAAGTAAGAGTCTACCAGCCGGGCCGCCTCTCGGATATGCGGAAGCTCAATCTTTGAGTTTTCGTCAAAGTCTGCTCTGCCTATGGTGAACAGTGCCGCCATTTTGACGGCATGTGTCATTAGCCGACCGGCGAGCGCCTTCGTGACATTATCCGCCTCTTCCATCGCATGCTCTTCGGTCGCTCGCTGCCAGTCTTGGAAGAACTGCATCGACTCCGGCGTAAGGCTTAATATGCGCGATTCCGCCATCTTACTGGCTACCAGGTTGTATTCGCCGTAAATGGTCGTGTACCTGTCAAAGTCGCTTGCATCCTTCTCAGCGAATGGTTTCCACGCTTTGGGGTGGTTGGGATAAAACCACATGTACCTGAGCAACCATCCAGAGGTAAGATCTAACGGTGAGGTGTACTCCTTGAGGTTGTCCGGCGTTGTCATCAGATATTGGGTGATATAAGGGTCAGTGATTTGACACTCTGACTTTTTCAGCTTGCGGTAATAGTCATCGCACTCGTAGATCTCCGCCATGAAGTCCCTGGTTTCCTGCATGTAGTCTTTGCAGAGTGATGATAGCAAGCTGCCGGCTTCATCTTTCGCGTAATAGCACCTCGGGTTCTCGGCGATTGCTTCCATAAGTGCTTCAGGAGAGAATGAAGAAGGCAACGACTTTCTCATATATTTTGTTTTTAATATAAGTTTGCACAACTTGTGTGCGGTGGTCTTCCTGCTTATGGTACTATCGCCGATACCGAAAACCCAAATGTTCGGGAAGATGTCGCCATGTCTCATCGACACGACGATCTGCCTATCCACGGCCACTGATAACAACACCAACGCAGACGCGAAATGATAATCTTCGTATGCGTCTGATGTGGTTTTTGCGTATTCCATATATTTCGACACGAAGTTGCTTTGCTCCAAATGAACCGCCAGCGTGGGGTTGAACGTCCTCGGTGCTGTCCTAAATTCTTCCTCAGATATCGTGCCGAGCTCCTCTGACATCTCATGTACATCGTGTTTGCCGCTGTTGCGCGCCTGCCTTGCTGCCGCTTCGTCGCGTTCGCGTTGCGCGGCGCGGCACCATTCATCCATAAAAAATGCGACCCCATAGTCACCAGGCCAATGATCACATTTTTTGTCTGGATTGCAAACACCGCGCCCTTTCAGGCCGAGGTGCGGATAACCCGCGCTGTCGCTCTGAATTGTGATGCACGACGGACAGCTCAACCGGCCAAAGCAAGAATCGAAAATATGTGCCGCATTATCGAGCCCGTTTCGCTCTGAGACGACTTCAACAAGGCTCCACGCTTCGTCTTCGCTCCAGCCCACTTGGAACAAAAACGCCGATAGAATCGCCGTGAATCGCGTCTTGCCTTCGCCCGAGTTTTCCGCAGTGATAATATGCCGGATGCAGGGCGGAAAATCGGCCTGGTCCACCTTCGTACAACAAGCAGAGACATCGTTGAACCGGGTGCCTGCTTGCCGCTTTCGCTCCTCCTCAGTGGGCTGGAATTCATCTAGTAGCCGCAGCAGAGGTTCGCGTTCTGCAGGATCAAATGTAGAATACCATGTCCGGGACTCTGCTATCATGTCCTCTTGCAGAGGCACACGTGCCCGTTCAAAGTTGATCTTGATTGCATCCCGGTTAAGCGGTGTCACTGCATATGGCTTTTTCTTGTGAATGGAAAGGATGCACTTGAAAACTCGCTTAGAATTATTTAGAGCGTCATATTTTACTGCGCCGATATATTCAGGATGGACCTTGAAGAATTCCGCCTCTACATGCTTGATGAGCGTGTTGTATCGGTCGGTCAGCTCTTCGAAGAATGCCTGCCTGTCTTCAGGTGTCGAAGACTTCGGTCTGCAAATCTCGTGATGGATCTCTACGTAAATACCGCCACAGGAAAAGAGCACCCATACGCTTTCATGAATGCCATGATCCCTCAGGTAGTCGACCAGGTATTGAGCCGCGGCCTCTACTGCCTTTTTTGTCTCGGGATCCTCGATATCACAGCCGTGACCTTTGTCTATATCAGTTCCGAGTGTGTAGGCTACCGTATCAGCTGGTGTGCCTAGAGGATTGTCGGAGGTGATCTCCTCTTTCGGCCTGGCAACCATCCATAAGCTTGGATCAAAGACGTTTAGGGTCTGGTAGAGAGTGCGATGCACTCCAATGATCTCGTCGTAGTCCTCTGGTACATTCAATAGCCGGGCAAGTCCACCTTCCTTAGAATACCGATACCATCTATGAAAGTCTCCATTCTGCGCACGCCAGAGCCCTTCTCCGGGCATTGCAAACTTGCTTATGATCTCGCGAACCTCTGGTCTCATGTAATGCTCGCGGGTTAGGTCGGTCGCTGTTGAGGACATATCAGCATCTCCCTGGCGCATCTCGGGTAAGGTTTTTATCGAATAAGGACGATTCTATTTTGTTGCGTGCTTGGGCTCCGCTGCCAACGGAGCTGTTTTCTCTTTTTTGCATCTTCCGGCCTCATTTCAGCCGTTGCATAGCTTCATCGATAATGATCCTGCCAGCTTCGCAGAGACCAACATTGTTTTCCTCAGCAATCTTTTCCAGAAATGCGCGCTGCTCCGGCAGTACCCGAAATGAGATTGCGTCGCACATCCGCTTTTTCCGCTTTATCCGAATCGGTCTCATTGTAGAGTAATTTACTCCAATAACTTTAAATAGATATGCTCTGGAATCACGGAGTAAGTGATTTGTATGGGATTAAGTCCGAAAGAAGAAGAGGGTCTAATAAATCGCCCCACTAATGCACATGAACGTGCCACAAACGACGTGCGTGTTAGGAAAAAACTTGCTGCTTGGCTGAAGGAATTCGATGATATGACTGAGATTTTTCTATGCCTGCCGCCAGAGCAACTACGCAAAGAGCTTTCAGATATTCACGTGCATCGCCTTTCATTTTTCTTGATAACGGCAATGGATGTTTTAAATTTTCATCCCATTGTCGGAGAAATCGACAAACCAGACGATTGGAAAACAATACTTGATGTAAGTGCTAACAGATTTGAAATGCTGGCCTCGGGTCGGGCTCATTATAGATCCAGGGCCGCAGAGAATGAAGATATCACAAGAACATTATTGCTAGTAGATGCATTCAATGAATTAAATCTGTTTTTTGGGAATAATAATCCGGTTGTGGAAGCCGTTCAATTGGAGAAATTGGAAGATGATCCCAAGCTTCGTAGCCGACTGACAGATGGTGAGCGACGAGGGATAGAACGAGTTAATTTGGCCTTAAATACCGAAATGGACGCTGTGTTTGGTGAGAAGGACTTTGATTTTGTCCGAGCGAAGGGAGCCGATGATACTCAATGGAAAGAAGATGTTGAAGCCAAACGCGAGATGCGCAAGATTCGAGCTAGCCGAGATTTACATAAGATGAAAACAAACCAGAATAGCCATCTGGTTTCCCTAGGCCTCCAGGAAAGGCTTAAAGCCGCCGCTTTGAATGAGTGGCTCCTTTCCCTCACATCACCTGGGAGAAGATCGCCCTGGACTGGGCTTAGAGCTATCTCTGCCGGACCTGATATTCATGGGCCTGAGCCTAGGAGAAAAAGAGGGAGGAAGCAACCGGAAGAGCCCCAATAGGCCCAATCATTCCTCTTTTTTTACTTTTTTTTCTCCTGCTCTTGGAAGAGCTCATACCCTCTTCTGCTCCTGCAAGCTCTCAGGACTTTTTCGGCCTTCTGCATTTCGAATCTGCGCTCGCGTTTCATTTTTCTGTCTCTAGCTTCGCTCATGAGCGCACTCCCTTCCCCTTCTATAATATCAATCTTCTCGCAGGCAGTTTATGACCACCCGCTACTCTTTTTATCACAATAAATCATTGCCAAAAAGCTTTTTATCGCCGTTCAATGCCAGCCAATATACCTATCATGTCAATTGCTACCGATTCTTAAAATAGTTCTGTGGCATTATGATAAATTCATGTAAAAATGTCATAGACTTTTTTGGTACATAAAAAAAAGAAGGTTCCTAAAAATGCTTGGACAGGATGACCGCCTGTCTCCATCTTCTGATCACATGACGGTAGTGACTTGCAGATCTGCGGCGCGAAACAGATGCCGCGAAGTATACCCTTTTCGCGCTGGCTTCTCAACTATTTTATACAACATAATCCAAACGCAATATGAATGACAAAAGAGACCGAAATGCCTTCGGGCATATTTGTCAGTGCTGGCCGTCTGAAGGCCACCATAGATCTAATGGACAGTGACATCACAATAACCTCAGATGGTGAGAAGATGAGCATCAGTAGCGCCACTGGAAAACTTTTCGTTGGCCTGCTGTATCCTCTCGATCAGGGAATCATGCTTCCGAAGGGAACATGGAGCTCAATTTCATTGTCCCATCTCAAGAGGCTGCTGGCACTTCTTCCCAGCGATCAACTCAGAAGGGAGGAGATGGCAGCTATGATCGAGACAGAAGGGAGCAAAAAGGTCCCACCAGAGATCATGGAGCTTACTATCAGCCTGACTCCGGGGGTCGTTGAGTTAGCCCTAGACTTCAATCAATTCGCATTTGATGAAGTAAAGCTGCGCCTGCCCGCGGTATATAGCGAGTCTGAAGATGGCACGGTCATGCGAATCAGCACACGAAAGAGAATCAGCAGGACTGTAAAGAACCAGAGCCCTCAGGAGCCACCCCACAAGCTTGACACTGTGACGATAGGCAATCAACGAGATCTGAAACCTGCGCAATGAAGAGGTTAGAGGGCCTACTTGGCACAGAGTGGCTACTTGAGATCAATCGGTACGGGAGGGATGTAGAACAGACTTCAAAAAACATGTGCTTTATCGCTAACGTTTTGGTTTTAATCTGACGAAGATGGGTTATAACGCACAAGCAGCATGCACGATTTCCAGCAATGGTAAAAACTGGAACCAGTGGACCGCTTGGACGAGTGGGGCATATAAACAATACATTCCAGAAGCGGAGAGTGCGCTAGGAGTAGCTCCATCGGGATCACCAATCGTTATCGGAGGCACAGTTAGGGTAACAACAGGTCTAAACGTTAGAACCGAACCAGGAACTTCTGGCTCAAAGATCACTACAATGGCAGCAGGAAGCACCGGAACAGTTCTGGATGGTCCGGTCTCCGCAGAAGGCTATACCTGGTGGAAAATAAGCTACGATGATGGCACCACAGGCTGGTCTGCTGATAATTGGCTTGAATCAGCATAGTCGAAGTAATCTAGATAAGTCAAGTTAATTAAGCGAGGATTTTCCCCGCGATTTTTTTATTAGATTGCCATTCGTTCGGCACGCTACCTGAGTGAAAAGCCATATCAGTTCTATTACATCAAAGGTATTGGCTGCATATATGCTTCCAGAGACTGCCGTCTCAGTTCTATCTGGCGTTTGCACGCCACCCGATCTCCAGGGAAGAGGGGTGGTGCTAGTGGGAAGGAACCCTCAGGCCTCCACCGGCCCGTTTGCCCTCTGGTCATCCGGGCTTATCCATCCAAAGTCATTGAGTTCATGCGACACGATCTTTGAATTTCTGCATACGCTATAGATGGCCAGGCAGATCCTGAGAGTGAGGTAGGTGGACCTTACCCAGCCTTGCAATAATAAGATCAGGTCAAGAAAAAGATTTGCCAAGATAGCAAACTAAGCCTCTCCAGGGATCTTGTCCACAGGCCCATTCAAGCCACCCGGCCACTTCCCGGCAGGCCGGATGCTCTCTTCCTCCGCGGCAGGCATCGCGACTTGTGGAAAATGCTTTCTCTGATGCTTGCAGGACTGACCCGGGTGATAGGTCGCGGTGGGGCAACTGCATTTCGTCGGGGTGACCACATAATAGGAGTCCTTCTTATTGGACATAACCAACACTAAGCGGCTCCCTTCGCCCTCATTGACGAACTCCAGTGTGGAGGGCATGGGATCGCAACCCCGGCCACGCCAGGTTAGAAGGGCTTTCACAGCATCGATGCTTAGCGTTACAGGATTTCGCATCTCAATTATAGTCATACGCATAAGTTTTTATAATGCTTATTATTTAATATAAACTTTTCAATCCAATATCCTGCATAACTTTTGCATTTTGCGAACTTGCAAAAAGACTCTGTGATGATACGTCTCATCTCCGCCAGATTTGGGACAAACGACGTCGATAATACTCTTTTTATAGATTTCCAGATGAACTCAATTGGATTTAAATTTGGAGAATATGATGGAAGATAAACTAGATATATGCCAAGTTCCTTGGCCTTCTGCCTAACGAGTGCGCTCTTGTGGGATGAGAAGTTGTCTGTGATAATCACAATCGCCCGATATGCATCGTTTGAGACTTTTATATCATTTAAGAAGCCAGCTATTGATGGGGCCTTTGAATCATCAAGGAACTTACTTACACTGTTTCCTTTTATTGCATAGAATCCAATAGTATTCGTGTTGAATTTTGTTGTGTTTTTTATAGATCGCACTTTTTCAAAACTCCAAACCTTGACTGTGTTCGCCGTATTCTGCGGCCTGGCTTCATCGATAAAACCGATTGCGATCTCTTCTTCCTTGATTCCTTTCTCCTTAAGCAAAGACAAAACAAGATCTAGTTTGTTATCCAGTAACGCTTCCGCATTTATAGGTCTTCTGTAGTCCATTGGATAAGGCTTTGAGAAAAGCATGTGGAATTTGTCCCGTAAGATTTTTATCGTCTGATCTTCTGAAAGATCTATATCAAAATGCGCTTTTATCTCCAGGAGGGCCTCTTTAGTAGTCCAATAGGGCTTGCCTTTTAAAATTTCTTTGAGTTTCATCATATTTTCATTATTGAGCCTCGGCGGTCGTCCTGTTCTAGTATCCTTATCTTTCAATCCTTCATATCCTTCCGCGTTCCATTTCCTGATCCAAACATAACCTGTCGACATACATAGCCCGCAAATATCACTCGCGTTCTCATAGCTTATGCCATAGTTAGCCATAGCATTGAGAAATATCAATCTGGGCTTGACATGCTCATCTGATTCAGTACGAACCCTCTTTAGTAGATCGTCACGATTTTGTATCCTTACGATATCCCCTTTCATAATATATATCTTGTCTGTACTATTATATCAATTTTCTCGTAAGACTATAAAGCCCGTTACGGAGATTGGTCCTCTCTAAGGAGAGGATGTAGATATTCTGGCTCAAAAGAGCGCAGTTGATAGGTTTTATGGAATGATGAAAATTCCAAGAAAGCTGGCTGATGAGATAATTGATATGGAGATGTGGGATTGATTTTATCTCAGCTCCAGCCGGGCGAAAGAGTATTCATAGATACTAATATATTTTTATACGCGGTTTTCGAACATTCCGCATATGGCAAGAGCTGCCGTGACTTCCTTAAGCGTGTAGAAAAAGATGAACTATTGGGCTTTGCATCAGACTTGGTTTTGAATGAGGTATTTCACAAGCTCATGGATGGAGCTTTTATCCGGCTTTGGAATAACTCTTCTGAACACTACGACATACCCAGAATTTGTCAGACTTTCCAGAGTATATCTGCTTTCAGCCGCTGATGCAGCCCATCTTGCGGCAATGCAAGCAAACGGCATTATGAGCATGGCCAGCAATGATAGGGACTTCAAAAGAGTTCCATGGCTGAAGCTTTGGCGGCCAGAAATTTGTCAATGAGGTTTTAGTCGTCTCCGTTCGTTCGTCATCATCGCGCTCTGCGACTCTGCTGTTTTCTTCTCGTAAATCGCCAGGATTTAATAACGGATGACGAATCCGCTTAACAAGGAGGCATCCCTGCCACATCTTATAGATGCCATTTCAGTCTAGCTCTCACAGAAACCTTAATATGAGTCTTAAGTCTCAAACTTAGCAAATAAGTCGAAGGTGTTAGAATCCTTGACAGAAATTGATCATGGAGTAGCCATTTGAACGCCCTGGAGAATGATATATCCGGGAAGATCATCGGCGCGGCCATTGAGGTCCACAGGAAGCTATGGTCCCGGACTTCTTGAATCTGCCTATGAAGAGTGTCTGTGCTGCGAGATGACATTGAGGGGAATTAAATTCGAACGACAGGTCCCTCTGCCCTTGAATTACAAAGGCGTGGATCTTGACTGCGGATACAGGATGGATTTGCTGGTGGAAGATAAAGTTATAGTTGAGCTGAAGTCGATAGAAGCTCTTGAGCCCATTCATGATGCGCAGCTGCTGACATATCTGAGGTTGAGAGATGCATGGTTGGGGTTGATTATAAACTTCAATGTGATAATGCTTAAGGATGGGGTAAGAAGGCTGGTTAATGGTTAGCTGGGATGCTTCCTTCTTTCCTAAATCATCGCATGATTATTATACATACTACTAACGAACTCCCACCACAGAGACACAGAGTTCACAGAGAACGCACAGAGACTACTTAAAAAAAATATATATATAATTTTAAGACTTGAAATTTACCCTAAATTCTCTTTATGCGCGTTTGCCCCATGGAGGCCGTCCGTAGACCGGGTTTATAATCATCATATCTATAATTCCAACATATAACATGCGTGTGATTCCAACTTTAAATTTTCGTTTTTTTCTCTGTGCGTCCTCCGTGCGCTCTGTGTCTCTGTGGTGGATCGTTCGTAAAACCACTGGTTATAATCATCATATCTATAATTCCAACATATAACACGCGTGTGAACCCAGCTTTAAATTTCCGTTTTTTTTCTCTGTGCGTCCTCCGTGCGCTC
>Ga0209748_1000942_pt1 | contig 14695 bp, 10 predicted proteins | sample BarGraIncu00421A_FD_185490 | JGI IMG/M metagenome (GOLD analysis project Ga0209748, IMG submission 185490) | Arctic peat soil microbial communities from Barrow, Alaska - Barrow Graham LP Incubations 004-21A (SPAdes) (version 2) | ecosystem: Environmental > Terrestrial > Soil > Wetlands > Peat... | reverse complement strand
GAGACCCGAAGACAGGCCGCGCGTGGTTCGCGGGAGTAGACGATGGTGGTCTGATGCATCATGTGCGCCTCCAGGATCTCCGTGAACGCAACGGACCCGATCTCCTCCTGCGTCAAAGCCGGGGGGGAGATCGGGTCCGAGGATCGGAGCCCGCTTTCCGACGGCAGCCCGGCGGTCATGGGGAGTCGTGACTCCCTTTAGATCCGTGGCTTTGCGAGGTCGGCTTTCACCGACTGTGCCTTTGTCGCGGTGGGGTTCGCCGCTGCGTCGCTTTTCAAGGTCACATGGAGTATCGGGTCGGCGGTGTCGTTTCTTTAGCCCCGGCTGTCGACTTCCGGTGAGCGGGGGCTGAGTTGAACCGGCGCTTGAATCCGGAGGAGCGTCGGGCGCGGCCGAACTCTCAAGGCAGCCCAAAGCTGCCCTGCTGCACGTTGGGCGATTGCGAGGAGTGCCCTAGGGCCTGTGGTCCGACCTACCTAGCGCGGCGCGTCCTGCATGGCCTTCACTCGAGCGATCTCTTGCTTCGAGAGTCCAACCTGCTCGTCGAGCAGGCGCTCGATATACTCCCATGGGGTCTGCAGCGCCTGCTCTTCCTGCCCCAGGGCTTCCTGGCGAGTCATCTGGCCGGCATTGATCATGTTGCAGTAACCCACGCAGTCGACCGTGCAACCGACGGTCTTCTCGAAGAAGTAGTTCACAATCTCGTGCAGGGTGCAGTCGGTTCTCCAAGTCGTGGCAAGGCCGACAGGCTTCTCCCAGCCCAATTCCCCGCCGATGGTCTCCTTTATCTTCGCGCGCTCCCATGGGATGTAGTCGAACACCTCGATCTCCCGAATCGCCGGATCGCGCAGCGAGGGGCGGCGGCGCACGAAGGGCGAGTCTCCTGAGACGGGAAGCTCCAGCCGCTGCAAGAACGAGTAGTACTCGGTCTTGTAGAACTCGGGGTCTCGCACCTTGTTCCACTTGGACGGCAGTCCGTAGAGAGCCCGCTGCCGGATCTTCGTCGTTGACTCGGCGGAGGAAGCCCCCCACAGAATCAGCGGTATTCCATGCTTCTGTGCTTCGGCCCAAACCGCGCTGTGGTAGCCGTACGCGCAGGCCCGGCAGAAGGACGACGCGATGAACCCAAGCCCCAGGGGCACTGCGGCCTTGACGTTGGATCGCACGATCTTGGTCCCAAGGTCCGTCTTCGATCGCACGACGCGGAGGTCCACGTCGAGCGCCCGGCATGCGGCCTCGATGTTCTTGACCGCCTGCGGATTGCGGAACTCGTTGTCGAAGTTCACCGCGAGGGGGTTGAGTCCATAGACCCTCTTCGCGAGGTAGAGGACGTACGTGCTGTCGCGACCTCCGCTCAAAGGCACCACGCAGTCATAGACACCCCCGCTGGAGCCGCGCTCGGCCAAGACCTGCATGAATGCATCCTCGCCAAGCGGTACGTGCGCAACGTAGTCGCGGCACAGAGAGCACACGCCATTCTCATCAAATGTCACGCCCGGTACCGTATCCGGCATGATGCAGCGCGTGCATCGCTTCACGGATGCGCCCTCGCCCACTGAATCCAGCGGGTGCCCCGACGCCCTCTCGGATGCGGCCTTGAACAAACCGCCTTGCCGTCTCATGACTGCTCCCCTCGCAGTGCAGCGGACTGTTAGGCTACAGCATGGAACTGATGACCCGGGATGGCAACGCCGAAGACGCGCCGAGAGGACGGGGGGACGGGGGCGAAACACCTGGGCTGACGCTCACGGCCCGGAGATGATCGCGCCGTCGAAGCCGCTGCCTAGGTAGAGCGACCGGCCCTGGCCTCGTCGAGAAGGGATGACAGCAGATCCAGGTGCCGAGCGGGAGAGTAGAGGTTGCGCGCGCAGGCCGCGGCCGCCGTTACCATGCCTTGTCGGATATCGGCGTCTTCGTACAGGATGCGCTCCAACGCCTGCGCCAGCGCTGCTGCATCGCCAGGCGGTACCAGAACCCCGGCACCCGACCCTCTCAACACCTCAGCTATCGATGGCGTGTCGGATGCGACAACAGGCGTCCCACACGCGAGGCTCTCGAGTAGGCTGTTGGGCAGGTTCTCGACGCAGACAGATGGGACCACACTGACAATCGCACCCGCCAGCAGATCGAGGACTTCCGGAGGGTTCACGGCACCTCGGAACTCAATCGACCCCCCCATCCCAAGAACCATCGGTAGGGCTCTCACTCTAGCGACTTCCGTGCGTGTGCCGCCGCCCGCGATAACGAGCTTCGGGGCACGACCGCCCATTCGCTGCCTGAGGACTCCATAGGCATCGATGAGCACATCGATGCCCTTGAGGCCATCGAGCCGTCCGGCGTACACGATCTCGGGCGAGCGATCCCGTGCCGGAATCACATCAGGGCGCTCGGGCACGAAGGTGGGAAGCAGCCGAACCTTCTCTTCCCGCCAGCCGTAGCACCCGAGCATCGCAGTGCGCAGCGCCGAGCTCGGCGTGACATACGCGAAGGGAATGTCGTACCAACCTCGCATGCGGTGAATCGTCATCGCAGCCGCATTGACGGCAGACGCACCGGCCGATCCGTGTACGCACCTGTGGAGCACCCCAGGTAGAAGACGTCCGTCCATGCACTCAACACACAAGCGGCCGTCTCTATGGAGTGAGGAGCCGGCGCAGACCATCGCGTAGTCGGAGAGCCTGACGAGACACGGCACGCCGGCGTCTCGCAGGGCCGTCAGCACCGAGGGTGACATCTTCCGCTGATAGGCCATGACAACAGCAACGTCTGGCTTGAAGCGCGTGAGAACCGTGGTCAGCGCGGCGTACACCTCGCGCGAGTAGAACGTCCGCCCCATGGCCCTAGCAAACGTCTTCGGCGACCAAGAGTGCTCGCCGAAGAACGCTTGGTCGCCGCCTGCGATCGGGCGGACAAAGTACTCAGAATACGGGGTCGGCTCGTTCATGTCGTACGCAACGGAGAAAGGTATGACCTCGTGACCTGCGGCTTGAAGCAGGTCGGTCAGGTTGAACATGTACCGCTCTGGTCCGCTGGACACCCAGTACCGGTAGTTCACCAACAGGATCCTCATGCGAACCCTCTCTTGGATCCACGTGTCTCTGCAGGGTGCGAGACGGCGCACCGACAAGGTCGCCGAACGCGTTCGGGCCGAGCACAACGGTCGCGACCTCGTCGTCACGATTGTAGTCGTATGGCGCCGAGAGGAAGCGCGTCGCCGACATTCGGGAGTCGGCACCGTATGGTACGCTCGGCCCGTTCGGGGGGACACCAAGGCAGGCCGCCAAGTGCCCGGGGGATTCGGGCCGGCGCGCACACCGCGCCTTCGGCCCGGTGGGGAGGACAGCGAGTGGACTGCAAGTTGCGCATCGGAGTGCTGCTGGAATCGGAGTCCGTTCCCAACTGGGCATACGAGATGCTGCGCCGGATTGAGAGCGGTGCGTATGCCGAGATCGTTGTACTGATCAAGAACGACGCGCCGAAGCCGCCGCCCAGCAGCGTGTGGCAGAAGGTGCGGGTAGGCCGCTCGCGCCTTCTGTTTGCAGCGCTCCGCAGAGCCGACCGGCTCCTGTTCTCCGCATTGCCTGACGCCTTCGCCCCAATGCGCATCGGTCAGCTGTTGCCCGACGTGCCGCTCATCGCGGTTGGGCCGGTGCAGACCGAGTTCTGCGATTCGCTGACCGATGAGGACGTCGCCACGATCGACTCATACCACTTGGATGTGCTCATTCGAATGGGATTCCGAATCCTGCGTGGGAAGGTCTTAGAGTGCGCACGATTCGGTGTGTGGTCGTACCACCATGGCGACAACCGGGTGAACCGAGGAGGACCCGCAGGCTTCTGGGAAGTGCTGCTGGGGTGGCCGGAGACCGGCTCTACGCTGCAGATCCTCACGGATGACTTGGACGCCGGACTGGTCCTCTCGCGATCGTCGTCGCGGACGGACCCAGTGTCGTTCCGACGCAGTCGCAACAACCTCTACTGGAAGACGCTCTCTCTGCTTCCTCGGAAGCTGGAACAACTGCATCGATTGGGCGGCGAGCAGTTCATGGCTCTGACTAAGGAAGAGAACGCGGCGCCCTCCTTCTACTCGAACCGGCTCTTTGGCGCACCACGCAACTTGGAGTTGGCGCGGCTTCTGCCACGCTCCTTCTTCCGCTACGCCCGGAAGAAGCTCCGACAGTTGTTCTACTTCGATCAGTGGTGTCTGCTGTTCGCGATCGGCCGAACAGAGGGAGTCTCCACATCGCTCCGTCGCTACTCGGAGATCCTGCCCCCAAAGGACCGGTTCTGGGCTGATCCATTCGTTCTGCTTCGGGACGGCACGTACTACGTGTTCATCGAGGAGTATCTCTACGCCACCCGGAAGGGGCACATCGCATACTTCATTCTCGACGATACGGGCGAATGGACTGAGCCGAAGACGGTCCTTGAACGGCCGTATCACCTCTCCTACCCTTTCATATTCGAGTACCAAGGCCAGACCTATATGCTCCCCGAGTCGGCCAAGAACGGAACCATCGAGTTGTACCGCTGCGTTGAGTTCCCTGAGAGATGGGAACACGCAGCGGTTCTGATGAAGGACGTCTACGCCGTGGACGCCACGCTGCACCAAGTCGATGGGCTGTGGTGGATGTTCGTCAACATCCGGGAGAATGATGGCGCCTCGTCGTGGGACGAACTATTCCTGTACTCCTCAGCCGATCCGCTTAGCAGCGCATGGATCCCACATCCCGCCAACCCGGTCGTATCGGATGTGAAGTCCGCACGACCCGCGGGGCGGATCTTCGTAGCGAACAAGAGACTGTACCGCCCGTCCCAAGACGGCTCGCCGGGCTACGGTTCAGCGGTCAAGATCAACCGCATCGAATCGCTCACACCCACCGAGTACACGGAGGTCTGCGTCACCACGATCGAGCCGAATTGGGATCCCACGCTGACGGGAGTCCACACGCTGAACTTCGACGGCAGAGTCACAGTGTCAGACGGGCGCAAGAGGCGGCGCAGGTAGTACAGCCTTAGCACCGAGCGATGGACTTGGATGGATGTCCGGCCGGATGCTCGGCGGGGCCGACGCGCTTCAGGAGCGGGACCGCGCGCGCGCTCCAAGCGCCGATTGGTACGAAGCGACGAATCCCGAAACCATGGCGTCGATAGTGAAGCAAGTTTCGATTCGCCGGCTCGCCTCCTGACCCATATTCCGCGCGCGCGTCGGGTCGCGACCGAGAGCGCGCAGCGCCGAAACGAGCGCGTCCACATCCCCTGGCGCCACAAGCAGACCGGTGACCCCGTCGTCCACGAGCTCCCGGTTGCCGCCGGAGTCCGTGCAGATGACCGGCAGACTGCACGCCATGTACTCCATGATCGAGTTCGAACAGCCCTCCGCCGCCGTGCGCGCGTCAGTCAACAAGACGCCGATGTCGGCGGCAGCGACTATCGGGAGGACCTCGGGGCCGCCCGCGGGGAATCGGACAACGCCCGCACCAATCAGATCGCCGGCCTCGGCCATGAGAGCGTCACGCTCAGAACCAACGCCCACTGCGACGAACTCCCAGCCGCGAACATCACGACTGAGAGCGCGGGCCGCTGCGAGAAATAGCCGCCAGTCCTTGTCGGGGACCATGCGCGCGGCCATGATCACCACCATTCCCCGACTTGATGCGACGTCGCGGATGGGCAGATCGACGTTCTCAAGGCGGACCGGATCGAAGGCGTTGTAGACCACCGTCGCGCGAGTGCTCTCGGCAATGCCGTAGGCGGCGAGACCGGCTCGGCTGTTCGCAACGACCGCATCGGCGAGCGACACTCCCATCCTGTCGATCAGTGAGCGCCTAGGTCGCAGAAAGCCACGGCGGATGGTGCCGTCGAGCAGTGGGACCTTGCGCGCACGGCAGAACGGAATCATCGCAGCTGTGGACATCCAATCCCAAGAGTGCACGATGTCCGGGCCGATCGCAGACGCGACGTGCCACATCCGGACGGCTGGCGTGATATCGAACCGGAAGCGGCGCGGAACGACGCGGACATCGACCCCGGCCTCCTTAAGCACCTGTCGGTAGGGTCCGTCCGCGAGACTGAGCACAGACACCGACCATGGCTCTGTCAGCGATTCAGCCAGCAAGGCCAGCTGACGCTCAGCGCCTCCGTTTCCCAGACCGTTCGTGACCATGAGCACTCTCAACGGACACCCTCCTTCGCGGGACCCTCCGTGCCTAGGCGTGGCGCAGAAGACCTACGGCCGACTATGAATGGTGTTCGCCTATGCGTCGTCTGCATGAGAGCCACTGCGCGAGCCCGCTAGCTGCCCCCACCTCGCCGCAATACCGAGGACACACCAGAACAAGATCGCTACTGCGTCTTTGTGCCAGGACGGGGTGTACGCGCCCGACAAGACATAAACAGTCGCAAGTCCGACGGCGGCGGCAGTGACTGAGACGCCCAGTTCACTCGCCCGAGGCCGCCACGAACCGATAACCGTCCAGACCGCCGAGGCCACGACCCCAACGTACAACACAGTCCCGAGGATTCCGGTCTCGAGGATCGACCTCGTCAGACTCGTCGCCCAATCGAATGTCGTGCCGGTGGCGAGCAGGAACGCGCTCGCTCCACCGAGCAGCGTCGACGAACTGAGAAGACCCGGACCGCGTCCGAGCAGGATATCCGCGACGGCCGGATGATTCTGTGTCAGAGCAAGCCTGACACCTTCCAGCCTACCGGCCTGCCCCTCCGGCCCATAGGACAAGAAGTACTCGAACATGGCTCGCGGATTGAGGAGTAGCCTGAGCATGCTCGCCGCCTGCCTCTCGCCGCCCACCACGAAATCGCCGGCATACACGTAGCCCCCGAACAGCGCGGCGATAGCGCCAGCTGCAACCGCCAGGTATCGGAGCGAGACCGTCGCGAACCGCCTCTCGCGCACTCCCTTCGTGAGACCTACCGCGATTGTTCCGAGCGCACAGAACCCGAAGCCCGCCTTGGCCTCGCAGAGGAGCAGAACCGCCGCGATGCCGAGGGCGAGTGGAATGAGCCAGATCCGAGACCGACCAGTGAGCATTGCTAGCGCAGCTGTCCAAGCAAACCCCATCACGACAGCCATGATCGCAGTTCCTCCGACGGCGCCGAAGGTCCCTCCGATCTGATCGACGCGCTGGGCCACGAACAGGCTCTGAAAGATGACGATCGGCAATTCCGCAAGGAGAATGCATGCGACGATCAGCGACACACGTCGCAGCGAACGGATCGAGAGATCCGAGTACAGGATCGCCAAGTAGGCGGCGGGACCGCATGCGTAGACCCAGAGGGATTGAAGCGACAGCACGCCTGCGCTCGCGCCGGACAGAGCCGACAACGCCAGGACACCGGCCCACGCCATCACGACCGGTAGGTGCGCTTCGACGCGCCCCCTACGTCCGACCTGGAGTAGCGCAGACAGTACGAACACCCCGACTAGCACCCTCGTCAGAAGCAAGGCCTGCGACGGCAGTGTGACAAGTGAGTCGAGACCCAGGATGAGCAGCGACGACAGAAGGATCGATCCGAGCGCAAGCTCAGGGCTCAAGGCGACTATGGCGACCAGCACAAGCGCACCGAACGCCAACGCTCCCGGAACAGGAGTCAGCCCGATCGTGACGGCCGCCGTCAGAGCGAGTAGGAGCATGGCCGCCCAGCTCCACCAAGTGCTCGGCACCCACCCAGGCGAACGACCCCCGCCGAGCCGTGCGGTCATCGTCGGCTCCAGACTTCGTCGAAGATCCTCCGTATGCGCCGCTCCAGCGTGTGACGCTCCGCGGTCTCTGCAGCGCCCCTCGCGAGGCGCGTTCTCAGCTCCGGATCTGACGCAAGCGATCGGAGCGCGTCCACCCATTCATCCACGGACAGCTCATCGGCGAGAAGCGCATTTGAGCCGTCGACGAGGATCTCAATGATGGATGGCAGAGGGGACGCGATGATAGGTCGACCGGCGGAAAGGTACTCGAACATCTTGAGCGGCGAGCAGTACTCCCCCGTGCCCCCATCCTTGCCTCCGGGCAGGGTCACATTCCTCGTGTAGGGCATGAGAAGGATGTCGGCCTGTGCCAGGATCGCCTGAACCTGTCCGTGAGCGACGCGACCCCTCACGTCCACGTTGGCGGGGACGCACTCCACAGGGGATTCCCCGCCGACTACCACGAAGTCCACCTCAGGGCAGCGGTCGGCCATCGCGAAGATGGTCTCGAGTCCGCGACCAGGTGCGAAGGTTCCGACATACGTCGCCACCAAACGCCGGCCCACGTGGTGCCGAGCATCATGGTCGTAACGAATCGGCAGGCTCGTGCCCGTGTGCTCCACGATGATCGACGATTCATCCAGCCCATAGTCCTGCGCAATGAGTTTCGCTAGGCGCCTCGAGATGCAGACGATGCGGAGCCTGCGGCTGTGGCGCGCGAGCGCGAACGCGAGTCGGCGGTGCCGGCGCGAATCCAGTTGGTGATACTCGAGAATCACATGACGTGCCCCGCCGAGCAGCGCACCGAGTGCGAATAGAGCCTTTCTCGTGTAGATGACCTCATGGCGGCCGCCTGCGCGGTACGACTCGAGGAACAACCGCGCATGAGCAATCCACCCGTTCGGATGCAGCGGAGTCCACGATACTCTCGGTTCGTTCTCGAGCCCGAATTGCTCTCGCAACTCGCGAGGGCTGGTGGCGAAGCCGCCGTCAGGGTAGGCAAGGAGGAGCTCCGCGTCGATCCCCAAGACCGTCATCATGTCGCACATAGCTAGGGTGTGCACCAGTTGAGCAGCGTCATTCACCAAGTGAAACGATAGATAGGCGCACGACGCGCCTGTCCAGCCGCGGTCGACGCCCATCGAGTCGCCCAATTCGGCCCCCCAGCCAAGAGATGCGCATTGGTTGCGCTGTCGTTTGCTGGCGCCAGTCTAGCGCATGCTCGCGTACGTCTGACCCCCGCGGACTCGCGCTGCCACAGCCCTGAAGAAGTGATGCGCATCGTAACGACTGCAGCCACTTGGACATGCTGCCGCCGAGGGGCGCGAAGCTGCGACACCTATGATGAGGAGACGCGCGGCTCGAAGACCTCCTCCTCCGTTGGATTCAACCATCGCAAGCCAACAACTCCGCTGCGTGCGCGTTGTCAGAATGTTTGCCGGCTAGTCTGTCGTAGACGACTCGTTGAGACGAATGCGCGCAAACACGCGCCGTGCGATAAAGAGGTTCGAGCCCATAACATTAAGAGACTGCAATGAGGCGAGCATGACGTAGCCCCCAGTAGGCACAAGTACGAACGCGAGAGCGAGTTTCGCCAACGTTGCGGTCAAGTTCACGCGGGTCACGTAGCCATGCTCCCCGATGGAAAGCGAGGCAGCGCCGGTCCAGAACAGTATCCCGTCGATGCAGAGTCCCACGAGCAGGACGGCAAGAGCGGTGGCAGCCGGCACGAACGATGACCCGTAGAGCAGCCGGATCGCGAATGGTGAGACCGCAGCCAAACCGAGCGAGACGGGGATCACCCATAGCGCTGCCACTCTCTCGCCGCGCCGCATGAGGCGCCGGAAGCCTCCCCAATCGCGCCTCGCCGCCGCGATGCTGAACTCCGGAAATGAGGCGTTCACCATCGGCATCATGGGTAGCGCACTAATCTGGCAGATGGACTTGGCCAACTTGTAGTAGGCGACCTGCGTCGGGCTCGTCAGCAAGCCAAGAATGAGCAAGTCGCCGTCGTTCATGGTCGTTCGCAGGGTGGCGCTGATGTTCACCATTATCGCAAAATGCATCATGTCGCGACCGATCTCGCCCAGATGCCTGACCGGTGATCGAATCCAACCCGCCCCGAGAACCGAGCGCGCCGCTCGAAGTCCGTAGACCCCGTACAGCACCGCCGAAAGCGCTTGCACCCCCACGATCACGAACACGACGCCAGCAATCCCGCCCCCGGCCACGAAGACGACCGCTACCCCAGTGGTGCTCGCCGCTTGGCATGCGACCTGAACGATCCCCTGAACTCGGAAGTCCCGGTTCACTTGGAGCATCCCAGTGAATGAATCGCGACCCGCTTGGAGGAGCGCGTTGAACGCCACGATCCGAAAGACCCATACGAGATCCGGGCTCTTCGCGAACACGACGGCACCCCAGCCGGCGGCCGCTTCAACGATGATGAAGGAAAGGATCGCAGTCCCAACATCACCGGCAATCGCCAGCTTGAATGCCGTCGGAGCGAGGCCCTGCTCCTGCTCTGTGAGCTGGGTGACCCACTTCACCACGAAGTTGTTCATCCGGAACGACAGCAGTTGGCCGACAACGGAGACAAAGCCAAGAGCCACAGCCAAGACACCCCATGTCACGATGCCCAACAGCCGCGCAGTCAGGACTCCTTGGGCTGTGGCGAGCAGGATGTTGACGCCGCTCGAGCCGGTCAGCCAGCCCGTGTTCCTTAGAATCCTCCGGAGTGTGGCATCCTCACCGAGCGCGTCACGCCCGGATCGGACCAACGACCGAATGCGATTCACCAGATCGCGCTAGCCATGGGTGACCGCCCTCTACTTCGCCTGCCCGCTCAGCGCGTTTAGTCTAGCGCATCGGTGCGACGCGATTGTCGCGCCGCCGGCCAATGCCGCGCGCTCCCAGACGCGTGTGCCTTGGCTAACGACCCCACACACTGTCCCCGGTCAGGATCTACGACAAGCACACACAAGTCAGCGCCCTCGACTTCATCGACCACGTCGTCGGGTGCTTCCCATCCCGCATCCAAAGCATCCGCACGGACGACGGTCACGGGCTCCAGGCGCAGTTCCACTGGCACGTGGAGTACCTCGGGATGCAGCACGTCTACATCAAGCCTCGAACCCCACACCTGAACGGCAAGGTGGAGCGCTCGCAACTGACCGACCAGCTCGAGTTCTACCAGCTGTTCGACTACACCGACGATGTGGATCTGTGCGACAAGCTCGCGGTCTAGAGGAGCCCTACAACGTCCGCCGGCCGCATTCAAGGCCTGAAGGGACTGACTCCCTGAGAAGGCCCCGAAAGTGAAGCTGGCATCGTGAATCAGCCGTCAAGTGAGTTCGTCAAGCACACGGCTAGCCGCGGGCGGTGAACCACTCGACCGTCCTCTCCAGTCCCTCGCGCAGCCTGACCGTGGGCTCGTATCCGAGTGTCTTGCGTGCTCGGCTGATGTCCGCCTCCGAGTCCCTGACGTCGGCCGCCCGAGCGGGCAGGTATGCCACCTCGGGTGTCCGGCCCATGATGTCGGACAGCTCCCGGACGAGCGTGTTGACGGTCACGGACGCCCCACAGGAGACGTTGAATACCTCGCCGCTTGGGATCTCGGCGGTGGACGCGAGCAGGTTCGCGGCCACAACATTGTCCACGAAGGTGAAATCCCTCGTCTGCTCGCCATCGCCGAAGATCGTCAGAGTCTCGCCGTCGGCCAGTGCTCGTATGAAGCGCGGGATCACCGCTGAGTACTGGCTCTCCGGATCTTGCCGCGGGCCAAAGACGTTGAAGTAACGCAGGCTCACGGTCTCCAGATCGTAGACATTGGCGAAGGCGCGACAGTAGTGCTCGCCCGCCAGCTTGGCCACAGCGTAGGGAGATAGGGGCTGCGGCGTTGCATCCTCGAAGCGCGGGTTTGCCGGATTGTTGCCGTAGGCCGAGGACGAGGCAGCGTACACGACCCGCCGAACTCCCGCGTCTCGCGCGGACAGCAATACGTTGAGGGTTCCCGTGACGGCGACCGCATTGGTGGTGAGGGGATCCTGGACGCTTCGCGGGACACTCGGCAACGCCGCCAGATGGAAGACGACATCCACACCCTGGACGGCCGTCTGGGCACGTTCGTAGCTTTGAAGATCGCCCTCGACGAGCTCGATGCGATCTAGGAACGACTCGATGTTGCGCCGGTGGCCCGTGGCGAAGTTGTCGAGGATGCGGACTTCGTGCCCCTGAGCGAGGAGCGCTTCTGCGAGATTCGATCCGATGAATCCGGCGCCGCCGGTGACCAAGACGCGCATCGTGTTCTCCAATAGTAGCCGGGTGCGAACTTGCCGTCTCAGACCTGCGACCTTACTCCTTTCGGTAATAGCCCGAGTAGATGTCGTAGCCACTCCGCGCCGCGCCCGAGTTCTTCACGCCGGTGACCACGACACCGATAACACGTTCGCCGACTCCGTCGAGGTGTTCGCGTGCCATTCGCGCCGCCTCCCGAGTTGTCATGCCGTCACGGGTGACGACCACCGCGGCGTCCGCCCAACGAGCGATCGTCGCGGCATCTGCCACCGCGAGCAGCGGCGGTGTGTCCACTACGACCAGATCGGCCGACTCCACCAAGACCGCAAGCAGCAGCCGCATGGCGGCCGAACCGAGCATGTCGCTCGGACTTCGAGGTGTCTCACCCGAACTCAGGACCCGCAGACCAGCAGGGCCATCCTGGATGGCCGAGGCCAGTTCGCTAGTCCCCGCGAGAACCTCGGACAACCCTGGAGAGCGAGCGAGACCTAGCAACGACTCCGCGGCAGTACGCCGGAAATCGACGACGACGAGCACGACTCTCCAGCCCGCCTGCGCGAGCACCACCGAAAGGTTCGCGGCGACTGTCGACTTGCCTTCGCCAGGAATCGCCGAAGTCACCATCAGCGTCTTAATAGACCGGTCGAAGTTGACGAACTCCATGTTGTTCCGCAATCCGCGGTAGGATTCGGCCACCGGACCGTCGGGAAATGCGAGCACTGCCGCGTCGACCGTCTCGCCCTTCTTGGTTCGCTCATCGGGGATCTGCCCGAGAAGCGGAGCGGCATACGCGGCGGATGCCTCCTCTGGCGACTTCAGCCTGGTGTCGAGCGAGTTGGAGATGAACGCGATCCCGAGTCCGAGAACCAAGCCCACCGCAAGTCCGAGTGCAGCGTCCCGGACCGGCTTCGGCGAAGTGGGGACGGGATCAGCGACCGCCGTGCCCACTATGCTGATCGAACCCGTTTCCAGCTCTTGTGCGCTTTGAAGCTTCTGAAGTTGCGCGAGAAGCGTGCCGTACAAGTTACGGGACGCCTGCAACTCGGCCTGGTTTGCAGTGGATGGCCTGATGGCCTCGCTTGCGTCGAGCGCAGCAATCTGACGATGCGTCGCTTCAAGGCTACGCCGGACTTCGTCGGCCGCAGACGAGAGGCTGCGCTGGTTCGCATCGCGCGAGCTCCGCGCATACGCGCCAGCGACAGCATTGGCGATTGCCGCGGCTCCTTGCGGAGTGGCGTCGACGGCCGTGATGGTGATCAGACTGGTCCGCCCGTCGCCGGACACCGAGAGTTTCCTGAGCAGCGCCTCTGGAGTGATGTTGAGCCCGAGGTCGAGGATCGCCTGCTCCGCAATCCCAGGCTGCTGGACGAGACCAACTTGGGTTGCGATCTCGAGGTCGGGGAAGTTGGAGACTTGTGGCTGAGGCATGCCGAGCACGGCGGTTCCCGGATTGCGTTGCGCCCAGAGCACAACTGCCTCGCTCTGGTACTGCGCCGGCTGACCAACACTGACCGCGTAGGCACCGACGGCGACGATGATCATCGCAACTAGGATGAGCCACTTGCGCTCGCCTATGACCGTGAAGTACTCCCTTGCCTGCAAGATGACTCCCCCCGCCGCTGCCGCGCGTGGACCCGCTCGTCCGCGACAACTCTAACCCACACGAAGCGCGCGTGCACTACGCGCCGCTCGTGCGCGACACGCGCAATGCCCCGCATCGCCTTGAGCGCGAGAGCGTGGTGCGCCTCTAGCCGGGGCCGTACAACCGGCTAGCCAGTTCCCCCGAAACCAGCGCCGCGTAGACACGCGCGGTCTCGTCGGCCACGCGATCCCAGTCGTAGTCGCGCAGCGCGCGTTCTGCGATTGTATGCGCCTCCGTTCGCATCTCGTCGCCGTTCCCGAGGCATTTCAGCAGCGCGACGCTAAGGCCAGCAACGTCGCCGGCGGCGAAGTACCTTCCGTGCCCTCCGAGGACCTCGACGTTGGGCGCGATGTCGCTCGCGAGAACCGGCACTCCATACGAAAGTGCCTCCAGCAGCACAATGGGGAGACCTTCCAGGTCCGACGGCAGGACGAACAGGGCTGCATGCCGGAACAGCGCCGCAAGACGCGCACCGTACTGGTAGCCCGTGAAGACGACCCCGGCAGCCGCGGCGGCGTGCAGTTGAGCGACATAGGTGCCCGAGTTGCTGGAATCCCCCGCGATGACCAGCGGCACATCGATACCCGCACGGCCGTGGGCTTCGATCAGATAGTGCGCGCCCTTCTCGGGCACCAGGCGTCCGGCAAAGAGGATGTAGCAGCCATCGGACAATCCAAACTCTCGGAGAACGGCGGTGTCATCGCCAAGATCGATGCTGATCCCGTTCGGGATGTAGATGACCGGGCATCCGCTCTCTTCCCTGTACCGCTTGGCCAGCGTCTCCGAGACTGAGATCGTTGCGTGGGGCACATGGAGAGCCATCCACTCGCTCAGGTGCAGAACCGCCGATGCGACACGGCCCCACTTGCCACGGCGCCAATCCTGCCCATGGATCGTGGCAACGACTCGCCGTCCGCGAAGACGCGCAATGGGGCTTGCGAGGCAGGGGCCGATCGCGTGGTAGTGGACCACATCGTACTTGCCAACCCAGGTCGCGAACGACGCCAGTATGCTGTGGATGATGGCGTCGAGATGCTTGCTATTGAGTGTCGGGA
>Ga0209748_1000941_pt1 | contig 14701 bp, 19 predicted proteins | sample BarGraIncu00421A_FD_185490 | JGI IMG/M metagenome (GOLD analysis project Ga0209748, IMG submission 185490) | Arctic peat soil microbial communities from Barrow, Alaska - Barrow Graham LP Incubations 004-21A (SPAdes) (version 2) | ecosystem: Environmental > Terrestrial > Soil > Wetlands > Peat... | reverse complement strand
GCGATGATGCCTGTCGATGGTTCTAGCACAGCGGCGCCGAAGGCGTGGAACACGCTCTGGATGATCGAGACACCCCACCCGTCGGCGTCGGCGACGACGACGGCTATGGTGTCGCCCGAGGGCCGCGCCACAGAAGCGGCGCGGCCCTCGGAAGCAGCCGCTCGGAAGTCGATCGCCCGCGCAGCAAGCTGTCGCAGGTGGGGCTCCGACAGCAGCTCGTCTATGCTCACTGTCATCGCCCGCGGGTCGGCGAGGTGCCGGTCGCGATCCTGCGATACCTCGTAGAACAGGCGGGCCAGCACGTCGGCGTCGGGCCCGAGTGGGTCTGGATCCAGGCCGAGGTCGTCCACCAACCGCAGCAGCTGCAGAAGCGCATACCCCTGCGAGTTCGGAGGAAGCGTGAGCACCTCCCAGCCGCGGACCACGCCGGCGATAGGCGTCTCGGGCGTGGTCGAATGCTGGGCGAGATCGTCGGTCGTGATGGGGCAGTCGAGTCGCCGCAGGCCGCGCACATACCGCTCCCCGAGCTGGCCGTGGTAGAACACGCCCGGGCCCGACGATGCCACCTGCCCGAGCGACTCTGCCAGCGCGGGCTGGCAAAAGTGCTCGCCGACGCGGAGCCAGCGGCCGTCGCGGGCGAAGATGTCCGTCATGCCCTCATCCCGCGCAAGCAGTTCAGAGTTCTCAGCCAGGGAAGCGGCCAGGGACGGCGCGACCTCACAACCCTCAGCGGCGAGCCGCAGGGCCGGCTGCAGCACCTCGCTCAGCGCCAGCCGGCCGCCCCACTCGGCCAGCGAACCCCAGCCGGCGAGCACGCCGGGCACGGTGATGGCATCGGGACCTATGATAGGCATGCCGCCGTAGCGGCGGCGCAGGTCGTCAGCCTGCAGTGCCATCGGCGCTGCACCACTCGCGTTGAAACCGTGAGCGCGGCCGTCCGGAGCTTGCGCCAAGGCGAAGAGGTCGCCGCCGATGGTGCACATGTGCGGGTAGACTACGGCGAGCGCGGCGCAGGCCGCGATGGCCGCGTCGATAGCGTTGCCGCCTACCGCGAATACCGATGCACCTGCCTCAGTCGCCGCTGCATGCGGGCTGGCGATTCCATACTTGGGCACATCTACCGACACTTCGACCTCCAATACGAAATTGCAGCGCCCACGAGCAATGAAGCGCCCCGGGTTCCGCGGCGGCTCGATTACTTGGGAACCAAACAACTTCCCGCAGCTTCCTGATTGTACTGCTCGAGTACCTGCAGGGGTGCTTGCCGTCTCGTCTGCCCGTTGCTCGTCCGCTTGAGCGAGCGGTGCCGGCGCCGGGCGTTGTACCAGCCGGTGTAGGTCACCAGGGCGAGTTCGAGATCCAGGCGGGTCCTCCACGTGTAGCGCTTGAGGAGCTCCCGCTTGAGTGTCGCCATCACGCTCTCGGCCATGGCGTTGTCGAGTGCTGTGCCGCTGCGTCCCCTGCTCGGGGCGATGCCGGCCCTCTTGAGCCGCTCGGTGTATTCGTAGGACGTGTACTGGGAACCGTTGTCGCTGTGCGCGACGAGACCGTCCTCGTGCTCCTGGCGAGCGGCCAGCGCCATGTCGAGAGCGTCGGTCACGAGAGACTGGCGCATGTGGCTCGCGAGCTGCCAGCCGACGCTGCGCCGCGTGTTCACGTCGAGCACCACGGCGAGGTAGCTCCAGCCCTCCCAGGTGCGGATGTAGGTGAAGTCGCACAGCCACACGCCGTCGGGGCGGTCCGCGGTGAAGTCGCGGCGCACGAGGTCGGGAGCGGCCACCGGAGAGGCGCCGGGAAGAGTCGTGCGCTGCGTCTTCCCATTGCGCAGTCCCTCGATGCCGTGGGCCCGCATCAGGCGTTCGACGGTGCAGCGCGCGACCCGGATACCTTCATCGCTCAGGTCGTCCCAGATCTTGAGCTGGCCGTAGATGCCGGCACTGCCGGCGTGCACGCGGTGGATCTGGGCAAGCAGCCAGGCGTCACGCAGCGAGCGTGCCGATGGCGGCCTGACCCGCCTGGCCCGGTACGCGCTGGCGGACACCTCTATCTCCCGACAGATCGGCTCGACCCCGAAGCGCTCGCGGTGACTATCGACGAACGCGCTCACCTCGGACGGGGCTGGTCGAGCTCGCGGGCGAAAAACACACTCGTCGCCTTGAGGATCTCGTTGGAGCGGCGCAGGTCGCGCACCGCGCGGCGCAGGGCCGTGAGCTCCTCGCGCTCGGCGCTGGCGAGACGCTCGTTGCGCGTGCCGTCATCAGCCTCGTCTGTGCGCACCCACAGCCGCAAGGTCTCGGGGTGGATGCCGAGATCACGTGCGACCGCGGAGATTGAACGTTCGGACTCCCGGGCGATCCGGACGCAGCGCTCGCGGAACTCGGGCGGATACTTTGAGGGTCTGGGCATGAATCGGACTCCTTCCTCCAGGATCAAGTAATCCTAGAAACGGAGCCTCCGTCAAACCCGGGGCGCTTCAGGCTGGTCTTGTTGGGAAGACGGGCGGCATCTCCGTGACGCTCTGTCCTGCGGACTTCTCCCGCACTGCGGCACACGTTGGGAGTCTTGGAGCGCACGGTGGTGATCGTCAGTAAGGACGAGAACCTGACCAAGTCGCACGTGAGGTACCTGGAGAGCCGGCTCATCAAGATGGCGCAGGACGCGCGCCGCGCAAACCTGACCAACGACACGGCGCCCGAGCCGGCCTCGCTGCCCGAGCGCGACGTCGCCGATATGGAGTTCTTCCGCGGCCGGGCGCGGGCGCTCGCGAGGGCGCCGCCTCGGAGTCGCCGGTCTTCGACGTTCCTCAGGTTCGTGGATTCCTAAGGAACGCCGACGTAAGGGAGGCTCTCGGCGTTGAGAGAGAGCGTGCACGCGATCTGCTGAGGGTGTGGGTCGAGGATCACTGGCTCATCCGAGAAGGCGAGCGCAAAGGCACCAAGTACTTCCCGGGGCCGAGGATGTCTTTATGAGGGGGTCTCACGGCCTTCCCATAACTTGTGAGACCCCCTCATAAACGGAGGAGGCACCGTCGTGACCGGCATCGCATCCACTGGCAAACGAGCGCCGGGGCGATCGGCGAGTCGTCATCGCGCTGCCGGACTTCACGTACGCGGTCATCCTCGCTGACCGCGGCGATCACATCATGCTGTGGACGGCCTACAGCGTCGACGCAGCTTATCGGCGCAAGCAGATGCGGGCGGAGTGGGAGAGAAGTGGCGGGGAAGACCCCCTCAAAGGCTGACGTCGCCCGCAAGCGGACGACGTCGTTGCTCTTTCTACACGTGGTAGATGAGCCATCAAGAGTATCGGCCACGGATGCTGTGAGGTCAAGCGATTGCCGGAAGCGTCAACGCGCCGAGGGAGCCGGGCTGGCCATTCTGCCCAAAGAAGGACGCCAGGGTCCGCTTCGCAGCTCCCAGCCTCGCAGCCAAAGATAGGCGCGTTGTGCGGCACCGTCAAGGCTGCGAGTGGCGTAGCCGGTACCATGGCGAAAAGTCGATCGATGCCATCCTGCTTCGCAACTAACTCTTCGCGTTAGTTTTGCAGTAAACTCTGTCACATGGAACCTCCCGACCAACAACGGAAGAGCTACTCCCTTGCCGCTGGCGTCGCCTTGGCGGCCGAATTGTCCAAGCAGGGGCTCCTCGTCTTCACCACGCAACAGGCAAGGCACGTCGCCGGCGAACTGCAGATACCCGAGTCCGGAGTCGGGATGCTGCTTACCAGGCTTGCGGATGCCGGATGGGTGATCCGCCTGCGAAGAGGTCTCTACGCCGGAACCGGGAAGCTACCCGGCGGCGTCGACGTCCCGCCGTTCGTGCTGGCCACTGCTCTCGTCGACCCGTCGGCGATCGCACTGTGGTCGGCACTTGCCCACCACGACCTCACCGATCAGGTGCCGGTCGCGATCACGGCCATCACGCCTCGCAAGGTCATCACTCCGAGCATGCGCACCCCCTGCACGTCGCGTGTTCAGCATGCCTGGCACGTTGCGGGCGTCGAGTGCCGATTCGTGACACTCACGGAATCGCGCTACGAGATTGGTATCGAACGGGTCTGGGCAGACGAGCGCTTCGCCTTCTCGATCACGGATCGCGAGAGAACGGTCCTGGACACGTTCGCGATGCCTCGCCACTTCGGCGGCATCAGCGAGGGTCTGGCCGTGTTGGATAGGGCCGTCACCACCTTGGATGTCGACAAGCTCGTCCACTATGCACTGCAGTACGGCTCGCGCACGCTGGTCAAGCGGCTGGGCTGGAGCCTCGAACAGGCGAGACTCGACGCGTCCACTTTGATGCCGCTGCTCCAGGTGCCTGCGACGTCGTACAGCGTTCTGGATCCGGGGCGGCCGCGTCGCGGTGAGCACGACCGGCGCTGGAAGCTCATCGTGAACGTCGGCGCCGAAAGCGGCCGTGGCTGATCGCCATCGGCCGCTGCGTGGCAGGCTGCGCGACGAGGCGCAGCGCCTGCAGGTGCCGATCGACCTGGTCGAGCGGGACTATGCGCTCGGCTACGTTCTCTCGGCATGCTATCGGCGGGACGCACTCGCCGCGGCGCTGGTCTTCAAGGGCGGCACCGCTCTCAAGAAGGCCTACTTTGGCGACTACCGCTTCTCGGTGGATCTCGACTTTACGGCTGTCGGTGGGCCCAGAGGAGACCAGCTGGAGGCCGAGATCGGGGCGCTCGCCGCAGATGTCGAGCGTGGCCTGGGTGAGCACGGGCCGTTCGCCGTCGCGGCCTCTCGCCGGCCCGAGCAGCGCGGACACCCGACGGGTCAGGAGGCGTTCCGTCTCGCTGTCCAGTTCCCATGGCATCGGTCACCGCTGTGCAGCATCAAGGTCGAGATCACGACGGATGAGCCGCTGCTTCTGCCTGCGGCGGACCGTCCTCTGCTGCACGGGTACGAGGAAGAGCTGTCCGCGACGCTGCGCTGCTACTCTCTCGAGGAGATCGTCGCCGAGAAGCTCCGCACGATGCTCCAGGCTGAGAAGCGGCTGGAGGAGGGCAAGTGGCTGCGCGACTGCGCCCGCGACTACTACGACCTCTGGCGGCTGTGCGCGAATTCCGATGTAGCGGTCGACTTCGCGGAGGTGGGGAGGATCCTGCCGGCGAAGTGCGCGGTACGGGGCGTTGAGGCCCACTGCGTCGACGACTTCTTTCCTGAGCTGGTCGTCGAGGGTGCAGGCCGACAGTGGGGCTCGAGTCTTGCGAACTTGGTGCGGCCACTGCCTGAGTTCGCGGTGGCGTTGGGCGAGATCCGGGCTTCGCTGATCAGATGTCTTGACAACTGGTAAGACGAGGCGGCTGGCTGTGGCGCACGCAGTGAGACGAGTGGGGCCTGCACGGCCTACGTACGCCCCACGACCATCAACCGCCGGATCGCTGAGCTTGAAGTGCGCGCCAAGTCGCCCGACGAGATCGGCCTGCAGCTTGCGGACCTCGTGGTCAGCCCCATTGCACGCGTGGTCCTGGGGAAACGGACGCACGAGGACTACAAGATCATCGAGTCCAAGTTCAGGCGTTCGCCCGAGGGTCGCATCGAGGGAGTCGGGCTGGTCATTCTGCCCAAAGAGAGAGGCCGGGGTCCGCTTCGCAGCCCCCAACCTTGAACTCAAAGATAGGCGCCTGCTGCGGCACAGTCAAGGGGACTCTCGGAATCGTCAACTCGATGACGCTTCGCTAGAGGTGAATGACTTCGCGTTCCGTCGAGAGGCGATCGGCAGCCATGCTGGCCACCACCGACCGATGGCACCGGTGCGGGTCGCGCTCGAGGCACAGCAGCGCGACCGTCTCTTCGCCGAGCGATTCCGCAAGCTCGTCGAGCGCCACGCTGGCGCCGTTCTCGAGGTGTTCGCGAAAGCGCTTGTGCCCAAGCTCGGCGTCACCGGCGAGATACAGCTCCCTGATCTCCGGAGGATTGCCGAGGGCGCCCCTGTGCTCGTAGGCGATGCCGGCTGCCTTGAGAGCGCCGCTGAGCTGCTTCTTCGCAAAGTCGGGGCGGCGACTGGCCGGCGTGAGTCGAACATCGACCACGCGCGCGACGCCTCGGGCCAGGAGCACACAGGTCAGGTCGTCGATCGAGCGCTTCTCGTAGCCGATGGTGAAGATGGGCGGCGCGTCAGGCACTGGGTTCCCCTGCTAGCCCAGGATGAGCGTGACCGCGCTCGTGACCGGTTGGCTCCACTCCTCGTGTTTGGTGGAGAGCTCCGTCACCGCCTGCGTGCCGCGGGTATCGAGCCGAAGACGAGACACCTTTGAGCCCGTCGCCAACGCCGGCCTCTCGCCGAGGCAGCGCAGGCCGAGGCGCATCGTCTCCGACAGCGTCCGCCCGCTGACCTCCGAGAGGGCCACGAGTAGCTCCATCTCCTCGGGCTTCAGTCGCACGGACACGATGCCGCCGGGCTTGTTGCCCTGGCTGACGCCCACGACCTCGTAGTCGTTCTCGCTGTCTGACTGTGTTCTCTTGCTCGCCATGCTCACTCCTTCTCGCCAGCGCCGGCATGTCGCTCGAGGACACGCTTTTGCGCATCTGTGGCCTCGTAGGCGGTCACCGGTCGCCATGTGTCGACCGTCCTCGTGTTCGCGAGCGCTACCGTGAGGACGCGCCCTCCGCGGGTGCGGCCGATCATCAGGTACTTCCCTCTTCGCCGCTTGCGGTTCTTGACCACGACGTGCGGGTTCTCCACGACTTGGTTCATCTCACGGACCGTCACGCCATGATCGGCGATGTGCTCTTCGTTGAGCTCGTCCCAAATGAGCATGCGGACCTCGACCGGCACTTGCTCGCCTCAGATCCGCGTGTATGATGTGTCATACAATGTATGACATCGACTGAACGAGGTCAAGCCATGAGCGATCCCGACAGGATCAGTCTGGACTACTTGCTGGTGGCCGACGGCGCCGACGCCGTCGGCGGCAAGCTTTACCTTCTCGGCGGCGGCTGGGACAGGCTGATGGTGCCGCAGCTCCCAGGTCCACCGGCGGTGCCGTTCGCGGTGGCGCTGGGCATCAACGTGCCGTGGAACCTCACCAACCGCAAGCTCGGTTTCAGCGTGGATGTGCTGGATGCCGACGGGGACGAGGTGGCCCAGCTCGCCGGCGGCGAGTTCGAGGTTGGGCGCCCGCCCGGGTTGCGCGCCGGCACATCGCAACGCTTTCAGATTGCCGTGCCGGCCCGGCCGGACTTCGGCGCCGCGGGGCGCTACGTGATCCAGTGCTCTGTGGACAGTGAGGTGCTGGGTCATACGGCAATCGAGGTGAGTTCTGCAGATCAGCACGGCGCGTTGCCTTGATGCGCCAGCCGCACGAAGCTACTTGGTGGGTCGGGCGCGGTCAAGGGAGACAATCGACGTGGTCGGCGGTTGCGACAGCGACGTTGAGTTGACCGGGCGATTTAGCTAATATGGGCGAGTCAGCTATCATCGGAGTCGCCGTGAAGACCGTGTCCGCCACCGAGATCAAGAACCGCTGGGGCCAGTACCTTGCGCGCACTGCAGTCGAACCCGTGGCCATCGAGAAGAACGGGCGCCCGGTCGCCGTCCTGCTCTCGTTCGAGGAGTACGAGTTGCTGCAGCGCTCCGACGACTTCTTCTGGGGCCAGGCCGCACACGCCGCCGAGGCGGAGGGCTTCCTCAGCGTCGAGGAGTCGCTGAAGTACCTGCAGGGCGGGGCTTCCGCCGAGGACCGTGCTGCCTCTTAGCCTGTCGAAGGCGTCGGTCCGCTTTCTCGACACGCTGCCGCCCAAGCAGTACCGGCAAGTCACACGCAAGGTCATCATGCTGATGGCAAACCCGCAGCCTGCGGACGCCGAACGTCTCAAGGGCTATGAGTATTCCCGAGTCACGGTGGGGGAGCACCGCGTCATCTTCGATGTCCGAGATGGCCTGCTGCGCATCGTCGCGATCGGCAAGCGCAACGACCACGAGGTGTACCGGCGGCTCAGATAGCGGCGCTGAGGGCGCCGAGGTGTCGCCCGTCGACGCAGTGACGGCCCAGACGAAGGGTCTCTTGGGCGGGACACCGACGAGGCCCACGAGAGCCAAGTCGGCGAGGGTATAATGAAACCCTCGTCAACTGCTAACGCGTCGTCTCGGGCTCTGCTCGGACGGGCATATCCCGCGCGCCCGGCGGAACCGAAGAAGGGACATCATGGAGACCAAGAGATACATCCACTATCAAGAGGGCGAGCTGTTTGTCGGCTGGCTGGAAGAGTACCCGGACTACCGCACGCAGGGCGAGACCATGGATGAGCTCAAGAAGAACCTCCAAGAAATCTACAGTGAGCTCACGTCAGGGCAGATCCCTTGCGTGCACAAGGTTGGTGAGTTGAGCGTCGCGTGAAGCGCTCCGAACTCGTCCGGGCCTTGGGGTCGATGGGGTGCGTGCTCATCCGGCATGGCGGCAACCATGATTGGTATCAGAATCCGTCAACCAAGGTCAGCCAGCCGGTACCTCGGCACAGAGAGATTGCCGACACGCTGGCGAAACACATTCTCAAGATGCTGCAGTAGGGCGCACCTCGCGCCACCTCGGGTGAATCTCAAGGTGTTGGCAGGGGCTTCGCTCCAGCCGAGATCTGCCTGACGCCAAGTCCCTCGGCGAGGGCTATTCGGCGGCGCCCTTCAGCAGCTCCGTTGCCTGCTCCGCGCTGAGGCCCCTCAAGTCTTCCAGAGTGTGGCCTGCGGCGAGCAGCTCGCTCACGAGCTCGAAAAGCAACGCCTCGCCCGCCGGCCTCGCGGACGTCGCCTGTGGCCGCGCCGGAGCGCGGCGCTTGTCCACCGCCGTCCAGAGTTCCTGCTCGGTGACCTGGAGCTGGCGCCTGAGGATGGTGGCGAACACGCCTTTGGCGTAGCTCCCTCGGCCTTTGGAGATGAGCGTGCGCAGCGTGACGCCGTTCGCCAGGGTCTTCTCCCAGACTTCGTGCTTGGCTACGTGCCGTCCCGGCGCATCGGCCTTGCGGCGCCAGCCATCGACGACGCAGAACCGGCGCACGTCCTTGGTGCGGCCGATCCTCACGTGCGAGGTGCCTTCGCGGAGGGCTCGCCGAACAGCACGCGCCGCACGCCCGCGGCGTCGCCGGCCAGCTCGAGGCGGCGCACGTAGCCGACGTTTCCCCGATGGTTTGGCGCAGCGTAGAGATGGTCTTCCCAGTCCTCCACGTACTCGAGGGCAGCCTCAAGGAGATCGTCCTCGGCCTCCTGCAGGGTTGCTCCGACGCCGTGCACGTCCAGCTCCGTGAGGTAGATGCCGACTTCTTCCTCTTCGATGAAGACCTCAGGCGAGAACGGGTAGCACGCGCCGAGGAGCTCCGCCAGCTGGGCGGCGTCGGCGACGACGGCCTCGGGGCGGCCGCGGCGGCCGATGAGCTGCCAACGACCGTCACGGACCTTGTCGAGCAACGTAGGGAGCTGTCGGCGAGCCTCGGTCATCGGCCACGTCTCCATGTGGGCACCTCGCGATTCGTTGAGTCGGTGTAGGCGTCTTCATCACAACATGTATGGGATGTAGCGATTGTACACCTGTTGACGTTGAGCGGTGGCGACCGCCGTTCGATGAAGGGGGCAGCCTGCCGGCGGTGTACGATTCACTCTGGAGGGTTCACCGTATCCCGCGGTCGCCACCTATGAGGAGGGCACGCGTGTCGGCAATGGGCATCGTCGAGTCGCACGTCGAAGAGGCCATGCTCGCGTGGCTGGGCGAGCTCGGCTACGAGGTCGCCTACGGGCCGGACGTCGAGCCGGAAAAGCTGGCGGCCGAGCGGGACGACTTCACCGAAGTCGTCCTCTCTCGGCGTCTCGAGGCAGCGCTGCGGCGGATCAACCAGGGCCTGCTGGCCTCGGCCATCGACGATGCGCTCAAGAAGGCGCTCGTCACCCAGAGCCCCAGCCTCGTTGAGAACAACCATCGCTTTCACCGCCTGCTGGTCGAGGGCGTCGACGTGGAGTACACGCGGGCGGACGGCTCGATCGCCGGCGACAAGGCCTGGCTCGTCGACTTCGACGACCCCGACGCCAACGACTGGCTCGCCATCAACCAGTTCACCGTGGTCGAGGGCAAGGTCAACAAGCGGCCCGATGTGGTCGTCTTCGTCAATGGGCTGCCGCTGGCAGTCATCGAACTGAAGAACCCGGCCGACGAGAAGGCGACCGTCAAGAAGGCCTTCAACCAGCTCCAGACCTACAAGCAGCAGATCTCCGGTCTGTTCACGTACAACGAGCTGCTCGTGGCGTCGGATGGGCTGGAGGCACGCCACGGCACGCTGACCGCTCCGTGGGAGCGGTTCATGCCGTGGCGCACCGTCGACGGCACTGCCATCGCCGAGAAGGGCACGCCGGAGCTGGCGACGCTCGTGCGCGGCATCTTCGACAAGCGTCGCCTGCTCGACCTCATCCGCCACTTCATTGTCTTCGAGACCGACGGCCCCGACGTGCGCAAGATCATGAGCGCCTACCACCAGTACTGGGCGGTCAATAAGGCGGTCGACGCGACGCTAGGCGCGGTCACCGGCGACCACCGCGTCGGCGTCGTCTGGCACACGCAGGGCAGCGGCAAGAGCCTCTCGATGGCGTTCTACGCCGGCAAGCTCATCCAGCAGGCGGCGATGGCCAACCCGACGCTGGTCGTGCTCACCGACCGCAACGACCTCGACGACCAGCTGTTCGGCACGTTCGCCGGCTGCCACGAGCTGCTGCGCCAGGAGCCGGCGCAGGCCGACAGTCGCGACGACTTGCGCACCAAGCTGGCGGTCGCCTCCGGCGGCGTCGTCTTCACGACCATCCAGAAGTTCATGCCCGACGAGCGCGCCGAGGCGCACCCCCTGCTCAGCGCGCGCACCAACATCGTCGTCATCGCCGACGAGGCGCACCGCAGCCAGTACGATTTCATCGATGGCTTCGCTCGGCACCTCCGTGACGCCCTGCCCAACGCCTCGTTCGTCGGCTTTACCGGCACACCCATCGAGCTCAGCGACAAGAACACCCGCGCCGTGTTCGGCGACTACATCGACACCTACGATATCCAGCGCGCCGTCGAGGATGGCGCCACCGTGCCCATCTACTACGAAGGCCGCCTGGCCAAGATCGAGTTGCCCGAAGACCAGAAGCCGCTGATCGACGTCGAGTTCGAGGAGGTCACCGAGGGCGAGGAAGTGCAGCGCCGCGAGAAGCTCAAGAGCAAGTGGGCGCGCATCGAGGCGATGGTCGGCACCGACAAGCGGCTCGAGCTGGTGGCCAAGGACCTCGTGGAGCATTTCGAAGCGCGGCAGGCGGGCAACCCGGCGACGCCGGCCAAGGCCATGGTCGTCTGCATGAGCCGGCGCATCTGCGTCGACCTCTACCATGAGATCGTGACGCTGCGGCCGCAGTGGCATGGGGCGGAGGGCGGCGCCGATGCAGACGACGACGTCGGTGCCGCAAAGGTTGTCATGACCGGCTCGGCTTCGGACCCGCTCAACTGGCAGCAGCACATTCGCAACAAGCCGCGGCGCGAGGCTCTCGCGCGGCGCTTTAAGGACCCGGGCGACGACTTCAAGCTCGTGATCGTGCGCGACATGTGGCTCACGGGTTTCGACGCGCCCAGCCTCACGACCATGTACGTGGACAAGCCCATGCGCGGGCACGGGCTCATGCAGGCCATCGCGCGCGTGAACCGGGTGTTCCGCGACAAGCAGGGCGGCCTCGTGGTCGACTACCTCGGCATCGCCGACCAGCTCAAGCGCGCCCTGCACGACTACACCGACGGCGGTGGTAGCGGCGACCCGGTGATCCTCCAGGCCCAGGCCATCGCCGTGATGCAGGAGAAGTTCGAGGTCGTCGGCGACATGCTGCACGGCTTCGAGTACGCCGCGGTGTGGGGCGGCGGCACTCACGGAGAGAAGCTGCAGCTCATCGGTGCCGCCAAGGAGTTCGTGTACGACCTCGACGACGGCAAGCAGCGCTTCGTGGACGCCGTGACGGCGCTGAGCCGGGCCTTCTCCCTGGCGGTGCCCAGCCCCGAAGCGCTGGCGATCCGCGACGACCTGGGCTTCTTCCAGAGCGTGCGCGCCTCGATCATGAAGGCGTCGGGCGACGGCGTGACGAGCGAAGAGGAGCTCGACTTGGCCGTACGACAGATCGTCTCGAGGGCCGTCTCGAGCGATGAGGTGGTCGACATCTTCGCGGTCGCCGGACTGGAGCGGCCCGACATCTCGGTGCTGGACGACCGCTTCCTCGCGGAGGTCCGCGACATGCCGCGGCGCAATCTGGCCGTAGAGCTGCTCGAGAAGCTGCTCAAGGACGAGGTCAAGGTGCGCTTCCGCCGCAACCTCGTCGAGTCACGGCGCTTCTCGGAGATGCTGCAGAGCGCCGTCGTCCAGTACCAGAACCGGGCCATCACGTCGGCGCAGGTGATCGAAGAGCTCATCAAGCTGGCCACAGAAGTGCGCGAGGCCGAGCGCCGCGGCGACGAGCTCGGCCTGAGCGAAGACGAGCTGGCCTTCTATGATGCACTCGAGACCAACGACAGCGCTGTGGCCGTGCTCGGTGACGAGACGCTCAAGCGGATCGCGCAGGAGCTGGTCGATACCGTCAAACGCAACGCGACCATCGACTGGAACCTGCGCGAGAGCGCACGGGCGAAGATGCGCGTGATGGTCAAGCGCTTGCTGCGCAAGTACGGCTACCCGCCCGACAAGCAGGAGCACGCGACGCAACTCGTGCTGACGCAGGCCGAGGTCGTGTGCGAGGAGTGGGCGGCCTGAAGCAAGGGCTTGGCCGGCCTCGCTGGCGGGTATGCTCGGCGCATGGATGCTTTACCGCGCAATGATTCCTCCCGGGTGCCCAGTTTGTACACCCTGCTCGCTGAGCTGCCCCTCGAGATCGACGCCTACCACACAGAGCGCAAGGAACTGGACGTCTCCAGCGGCTTCTTGCGCGTGACCACGACCGTCGTGCTGCGCGGCGGCGGCTATGAAGGCCGCGGCGAAGACGTGACCTACGCGGCGGAGGACCACGACCCGTACCCGCTGGCGCTCCCTCTCTCGGGAGACTGGACGCTGGACGGGTTCTCGCGGCGCCTCGGCGGCCTGGACCTGTTCCCGGACAGGCCGCCGCAGCTCGATTTCTTCCGCAATTACCGGCGCTGGGCCTTCGAGAGCGCCGCGCTGGACCTGGCTCTGCGGCAGCTCGGCCAGTCGCTGGGCGCGGCGCTCGGCCGCGAGTACCGGCCGCTGCGCTTCGCCGTCTCGACACGCCTCGATATCACACCGTGGCTGGCCGTCGACCCGCGGCTCGAGTTCAAGCTCGACCCGACCCCCGAATGGGACACGGAGACGATGACGCGCATCGCCGCCACCGACCGCGTGCGCGTGCTCGATTTCAAGGCGTTCTACGAAGGCTCGCCGGTGGACAACCCACCCGACCCGGTGCAGTACCGGGCCGCGGCGGCGGCCTTCCCCGACGCAATCCTGGAGGACCCGACGCTCGCGGGGCCCGCCCGCGACGCGCTAAACGGGGAGGAGGGGCGCTTCAGCTTCGACGCGCCGATCCACTCCTGGGCCGACGTCGAGTCCATCGCGGCGCGCGCCTTCGCCGGGCGTCCTCTGCCGCTGCGCCACCTCAACATCAAGCCGTCGCGGTTCGGCAGCGTGAGCGCGCTGCTGGACTGCGTGGAGCGCGCCGAGGGCGCCGGCATGGTGCTCTACGGCGGCGGCCAGTTCGAGCTCGGCGTGGGCCGCGACCAGATCCAGGCGCTGGCCAGCCTGCTGTACCCCGCGGGGCCCAACGACGTCGCCCCGCGCGACTATCACGGCGACGCCCAGGCGGGCGTGCCGCCCAGCCCCCTCGAGCCGCTCGCGCAGGCGCCGGGGTTCGGCTTCGCCTTCCGGCGCTGAGCGCAGTCCGGAGCGTCAGCTCGGTCTCAGGATTCCCCGCCGCTCGAGACGGAGCGCCTGCTAGACTCAGGCGCGATGAGATCCAGCCGGAAACAGGCGCGCTTCGGGGCGTCGCCGTGAGCCGCGACGCCGACGGGCTGCGCGCCCGGGCGCTCGCCCTCGGGGCGAGCGACGCCGTCGTGATCACCCCGGAGCAGGTGGTCACCGCCGAATGGGTGCGCATGAAATGTCTGTACGGCGGCTGCACGTCGGGGTACTGCCTCACGTGCCCGCCGCACTCGCCGACGCCCGCGCAGACGCGGGCGCTCCTCGACGAGTACGAGACCATCCTTGTGCTGCGGTTCGACGTCAGGCCGGCCAAGGCGCGCGAGTGGCTACTCTCGAGCCGGCATTCAGCCGACGTCTCCTTGCGGCTCGAGCGCGAACTCTTCTTGGCCGGCCATTTCAAGGCGTTCGCCATCGCCGGTGGCCGGCCATGCCGGCGCGACGAGGCCTGCGCCCGCCCCGAGGACTGCGACAGCCGGGCTCTGCTGCGCCCGGGCCCGGCGGGCTGCGGCATCGACATCTTCACCACCAGCCGCAACGCAGGCTGGCCGCTCAGCGTGGTAGGCGGCCCAGAAGAGCCGTATCATCGCTTCGCGCTCGTCCTTGTGCAGTGAGCGCTAGGCGGCACGGCGCGCAGTTCACAGATCATCGGCGGCTATCGAGGATGACCAGATGACACCCATCGAGAAGATCCAGCGAGAGCACGGGATCGTCGGCCGCGAGGCCGAGCTGGCCATGGCCCTGGCGGTGCTCGGCGCCGGGCGCCACCTTCTGCTCGAAGGCCCCGTG
>Ga0209748_1000940_pt1 | contig 14709 bp, 11 predicted proteins | sample BarGraIncu00421A_FD_185490 | JGI IMG/M metagenome (GOLD analysis project Ga0209748, IMG submission 185490) | Arctic peat soil microbial communities from Barrow, Alaska - Barrow Graham LP Incubations 004-21A (SPAdes) (version 2) | ecosystem: Environmental > Terrestrial > Soil > Wetlands > Peat... | reverse complement strand
TCCTGCAACCAGAAATCCAAAATTGAGCATATAACGAGTCGTAATTTTCATTTATCGAATTTAATCGTTGATGTTATTTTATTTGACTTTAATAATTAATTACTGTGTGTCATTGGCTGTTAATATGTACCCATATCCGGGTCGGGTATGAATCAGTTTAACATGAAATCCGTTATCCATCTTCTTCCGAAGAAAATTAATATACACATCAACCACATTGGTACCGGTATCAAAGGTTATTCCCCATATTTTATCAGTAAGTTCTAAACGACTGATCACCCTATCTTTGTTGATCATAAAATATTCCATTAATAAAAATTCTTTGGCACTTAATTCAATTTGTTTTCCGCCTCTGCTAACTTTCTTTTTATCCCGGTCCAATTCCAAATCTTCAATCATTAAAATTCTTCCGGGTAGAGATTGAAATTTAGAACGTTTTAGCAAAGCATTTATTCTGACAATAAGTTCTTCAAATTCAAAAGGTTTAAGCAGATAATCATCAGCGCCTGAACTGAATCCTTTTACCTTTTCTTCGATTCCACCAAGGGCAGTCAACATCAAAACAGGAACCTGTTGATCATTTTCACGAATAAGTTTAACCAAAACAAATCCATTGATCAATGGAAGATTAATATCCAGGATGATCAGATCATATTTATTTGATAATGCCATTGCCTTACCCATACTCCCGTCATATGCAATCTCAGCAATGAAATTACTCTCCTCAAGCCCTTGCTTAATAAAACCCGCAACTTTTGGTTCGTCTTCAACAATCAATATTTTACCCAGATTTTCTCTCATGATGTGAATATATATCGCATTAATTTAATTGATCTCTGTTTTTGTAAACATTCGAAAACCACATTTATTTTAAAGAGAGAAAGTTAAGCTTTAAATTAATTAAACATATATTTTTTGTTTATTATTTACAACTGCTCATCTTTTTTTTAAAAAATAGTTATAAGTGAAGAAAAGCTACCCCTAAATTGTCGGGATAGCCTTTCGATCTCCACTTACACCAGACATTCTCAAATCTGTTAGAGAATCTTAATGGTTATTCCTAATTGCTGACTAATTGCTATCAGGTACATTTTATTATTTAAGGTTTTCATCGCTTTGAATTCGATTTTTATTTATTTCAGAATTATCATAGCTTTAAACTATTCAAAATTAACTCGAATGTAAGGGTATAAAATGAAGATTCCATTAAAGAAAGATTAAAATTCGATTAAAAGTTAGCAATATAGTAGTCTCTGATCAAACAACTTAGGAATCCCTCCCTTTTTATATTAACTTTACATTAGCTGAGCGGTTATAATCACATTATTTATATCAGTATGGAAACTCACAAATATAATATGGGGATAGTTGGCAATTGTTCTTTCCTCGCCTATATAGACCTAAATGCAAATGTCAGATGGATGTGTATGCCCCGTTTTGACAGTAGTTTTATTTTTGGTTCCTTACTGGATGATGCTAAAGGGGGAGAATTTAGTATTACTCCTTATCCGGGCGAATATAAATCAAAACAATATTATTTAAAAAACACCAACATACTTGCAACCGAATTTGAAATGGCTGATGGCCGATACAGGGTTATTGATTATGCACCAAGATTTTATCAATATGAACGCTATTTCAAGCCATTGATGCTGTTTCGAAAAATCGAACTTTTGGAAGGAAATCCATTAATACGGATAAAGTGCAATCCGGTTGGTAACTATGGAGAAGATGTACCTGAAACAGATCTGGCAAGCAACCATATTAGTTACCTGAATCTGGGTAGTTCAGTGAGGCTTACAACTGATGTATCATTGAATTATGTAATCAGCGAAAAACCTTTCGTCTTGAGCGAGACAAAATACATTGTATTCAGTTATGGGGTGCCGCTAGAGGCACCTTTAGCTGAAACGGCTGAAAACTTTTTGAATAAAACACAAAAATACTGGCTCAATTGGATTAAATCTACTTCAATACCAACAATATTCCAGGATGAAGTAATCCGGTCGGCACTTGTTTTGAAACTTCATCAATACGAAGATACGGGAGCAGTGATAGCTGCCGGGACAATGAGCTTGCCTGAATTCAATGGATCAGGACGTACATGGGATTACCGTTATTGCTGGATGCGCGACACGTATTACACACTCAATGCATTTAATAATATTGGTCACTTCGAGGAGTTGGAAAAGTATTTTCTGTTCATCGAAAACATTATCATTAACAATAAACAGGGCATAAAACCATTGTATACTATTTTGGGAAATAAAGTCCCAAATGAAAAACCTTTACCATTAGCCGGCTATTTGAATAACCAGCCGGTTCGTAGCGGGAATAATGCTATTGATCAAACTCAAAACGATGTATACGGGCAGATTTTGGTTAGTCTCTTGCCTCTATTTGTCGACAAACGAGTGAATTATCACGATGACCAAAAATCTTTATTTATCACACAATGGTTATTGGACAGAATCGAAGAGAATATCGATTTTCCTGATTCGGGGTTATGGGAATTTGGCAATACTAAACAATATCATGCCAATACCTATTTGTTTCACTGGGCAGGTAGTATGGCCGGTATTAAAATCGGCAACATATTGAATAATGATTCATTGAAAAGTAAAGCAGAATATCTGGCAGCTAAAGCTAAAGGCTACATTGAAAAATGTTACAATAATGATAAAAAAGCCTATACCCAAGCCATCAATAATTACGACCTCGATGCTAGTAGTTTACAGATTGTTACGATGAATTATCTTGCTCCTCAAAGTGAAAAGGCACGTCTCCACATTCTTGCTCACGAAAAAGAGCTCTTTGACAATCAGAAACTTTATTTAAGATACACGCAGGATGAATTAGGAAAATCAGAAACTTCATTCATTATCTGTGGATTCTGGTATGCAGAAGCTCTTGCTGCAAATGGTCAACTCGATAAAGCAAAAGAAGTAATTGAAAAACTCATGAGGAGCACTAACCATCTTGGATTATTCAGTGAAGATGCGGATGAATATGGTGGCCAATGGGGCAACTTTCCTCAAACATACAGCCATGTAGGATTAGTAAATGCCGTTTACAGACTTGCAAAAAAATTAGATAAACCTTTTTTCTTATAGTTTAAATATTTGTATGAAGACCATTAAGATTAAAAATTTAAAATTCAACTAGCAATGAAAACATTTGATCAATTAAACTTTAAAAGACTCATAATAGTAGCATATCGTCTGCCCTTTAAACTTGTCAAATCAGGCAATGAGAATATTGCAGTACAAAACTCAGGAGGGCTGGTTTCAGCCATACTGTCATTATCAGAAAAAATGAATTCAATAGCAGGTACACCATCAAAGATTCTGTGGGTTGGTACCGGTGAAAAGGAGTTAAGCAAAAAAAACATCAATCCACATTTCGACCTTTTTCCTGTCGAAGTACCCGATGAAATGAATGAAAAGTATTATGGAGGTTTATGCAATGATACAATCTGGCCATTATTTCATTATTTCCCGTCTATAACAGCTTATGACAACGAATATTTCGAAGCATATACTCAATCAAACCATTTATTCTATGAAAAGCTAAAGGACATATTGTTACCAGGTGATTTTGTTTGGGTTCATGACTATCAGCTTTTTCTTTTACCTTCCCTGATCAGAAATACATTTCCTGATATTAGCATTGGTTTCTTTTTACACATCCCTTTCCCGTCATTTGAGCTATTCAGAATGTTACCAAACTTATGGCGTGAATCCATATTAAACGGACTGTTAGGAGCAGATTTAATTGGTTTTCATACAAATGATTACGCCCAACACTTTCTTAAATCTGTAAAACGCACCCTTGGATTTGATTCACAAGAAAAATATATTCATCTGGAAAACAGAATTGCCAAGGCAGATGCTTTTCCAATCGGCATTGATTTTGATAAATTTTATGATGCCTGCATGACACAGGTAGTAATTTATGAGAAAAGAAAATTAAAGAAGATTCTATCAGACCGGAAGTTGATCTTTTCTTTTGACAGGCTTGATTATACAAAAGGATTACTCATCCGTTTAAAAGCATATGAACGTTTTCTGGAGAAGTATCCACAATGGCATGAAAAAGCAGTTTTCAATATGGTAGTTGTCCCATCGCGGGATACTATTGACCGATATATTAATTTAAAGAAAGAGCTTGAAGCTACAATTGGTCGGATTAATGGCAAGTATAGCAATCTTTCCTGGCGACCTATAATTTATCAATACAAATCTCTATCATTTAATGAACTAGTTGCTCTCTATGACATAAGCTTAGTCGGACTTATCACTCCATTACGTGATGGAATGAACTTAGTAGCAAAAGAGTATATTGCTTGTCAAAAAGAAAACATAGGTGTTCTTATTTTAAGTGAGATGGCCGGTGCGGCTGTTGAATTACATGAATCTATAATAATTACCCCTAACGACATAGAAGCAACTGCAGATGCTATTATTACAGCACTCGAAATGCCTAAAAAGGAAAGAGAAACTAAAATCTTAAAAATGCAGAAAAGATTAAAGAACTATGATGTATTTACCTGGGCTGCCGATTTTTTCAACCAAACTAAAAAAGTTAAAGAGTTGCAAGAAAAGATGAAAGTTAATTACATGAACGATGATATAAGACAGAAAATAATACATGCATATACGTTGGCTCAGAATAGAATTATATTTTTGGATTATGATGGAACAATAGTCCCTTTAAACAAGGACCCGGATAAAGCAACTCTGAATAATAAATTAGAACAATTATTGAGCCCTATAATAAATCTCATTTCGCCTTTAGCAGACAATGGAACCGAAAATGCCAGACATATATTAAAGCGGATATCTTCAAACCTTAAGAATAAAATCATTATCATAAGTGGCAGGGAAAGAGAGTTTCTTGAAAAACAATTCAAAAATATGAATGTAACTTTAATTGCTGAACATGGTTATTTTATCAAAGAATACAATAGCGATTGGGCAACTCAGGCAGATATAAGTTTAAGTTGGAAAGAAAAAATTCTTCCCGTATTAAATCAATATGCAGTCAGGTGCCCCGGTTCATTGGTAGAACAAAAACATGCTTCACTCACCTGGCATTACCGAAATGTAGATCAGGATGTAGCTGCTATCAAAATCCATGAACTGAAAGACGACCTTTCAGAGATATTAAAAAACGAGTCAAAACTCCAGATTCTTGATGGCAATAAAGTTATTGAGATAAAAAGCATTATGTATGATAAAGGAACAGCAGCATCAACGTTTCTAAAAGATGAAGTATATGATTTTATAATGGCGGTAGGCGATGATAAAACAGATGAAGATCTGTTCAGAGCGATGCCTGATCATGCTTTTACAATTAAAATAGGCTCCGATCCATCTCTTGCTGAGTATAGCATTAAAGAACAACCAATGCTTTATGATTTGTTAGACTCCTTTAAATACTGATAATTCTGAAAGAAGAGAGAGAAGTTTAGTAAAGAACATTTCCAAACTAATCTTCGAAACGAGCTTTCACATTTAAGGTTTTACTATACGCTTTACCAATTGATTTATCAATAAATATTTATTTTTTACTTTATGATCGAAAATTCTTTATGGTTTAGAAGTTTTCTGATTTGGAGGAACAAGCATCTTGACCAACGCACCTTTGTCTTGTTACTTAGCCTTTTTGTTGGTTTGATAAGTGGCATGGCAGCAGTAGTTTTAAAAAATACTGTCTTTTATGCCCATCAATTACTAACCAGAGGTTTCACTACCACTAACGGGAATCTGCTTTACCTTGCATATCCATTAATTGGAATCATCTTAACTGTTATTTATGTTCGACTTTTTGTTAAAGATAAAATCGGACATGGTATAACCAGAGTACTGCATGCCATTTCACAGAACAACAGTCACCTGAAGCCACACAACAGCTACACTTCGATGATTGCCAGTACATTTACTGTTGCATTTGGAGGGTCTGTCGGGTTAGAAGCACCTATTGTCATGACCGGTGCTTCGATTGGATCCAATCTTGGAAAAATGTTTCAGCTTGATTACCGAACACTGACACTCTTAATCGGTTGTGGAGCTACAGGTGCAATAGCAGGTATTTTTAAAGCCCCGATCGCAGCTATCATTTTTACACTAGAGGTGCTAATGCTCGATCTGACAATGGCATCTCTCATTCCATTGCTTATATCGGCTGTTACAGCAGCTTCTTTGTCATATTTCCTTATGGGAAAAGATGTCTTATTCCAATATATCGCTGAGATGCCCTTTCAGCTTAAAAACATTCCATTCTATGTCATCCTGGGAATTACCTGTGGCTTTGTTTCGCTTTACTTTAACAGAACCAATGAGTTTCTTGAAGCGAATTTTGTTAAAATAAAAAACATCAAATACCGACTCATTTTTGGTGGTATAGGTCTCAGTCTGCTCATCTACCTTTTCCCCCCTTTGTTTGGAGAGGGTTATGATATTCTTGCCACTATTTTGAATGGAAAGGGAATGGAAATAGCGGACGGGAGTCATTTCTATATGTGGCACAATGATATTTTATTGTTTAGCCTATTCCTCTTTTTAATCATCGTCTTCAAAGTCATTGCCACCTCTTTTACAAATGGCGCCGGTGGTATAGGTGGAGTCTTTGCTCCCTCCCTCTTTCTGGGTGGGATTACGGGGTTTACAATGACAAAAATATTAAGTGGACTTCACTTTTTTAACTTGCCTGTTAGTAATTTCACGCTTGCGGGAATGGCCGGAGTTATGGCTGGAGTCATGCAAGCACCCATGACTGCTATTTTCCTTATTGCAGAAATCACAGGTGGATACCAATTTTTCGTACCCATCATGATCACTTCTACAATCTCATACCTGACAATCCATTATTTTGAACCACATGGGATATACAGTAAGAAACTGGCCCTTAAGAATCAGCTTCTCACACATAACAAAGACAAAGCTGTCCTTACAATCCTTAAAATAGATAATCTGATCGAAACAAATTTCAGCACTATTGGTCCCGATGCTACATTAAGAGATCTGGTGAAGATAGTTGCTCAGTCTCCCCGCAATGTTTTCCCGGTAGTGGACGAAGAGAATATTTTCCATGGTGTCATCTTTATCAACGACATCAGGAATATAATCTTCAATACAGAAATGTATGATAAGACTTATCTCCGTAATCTGTTGTTTATGCCCGACACTATCGTGCAAATGGGAGAAACCATGGAAGATGTAGCTCAGAAGTTTACAGATACACAGCATTATAACATCCCTGTTCTGCAGGATGGAAAGTACATTGGTTTCGTTTCCAGGGCCAATGTATTCTCTGCATATAGAAAACTGTTGAAAGAATTCTCACAAGAATAAATATTAATAGTACAACTATTGTTTCTGAGCTTTGACAGGATCGAAAATCCGATAAGCAAGAAGCTTCACGCGATCATTCAGAAGGAACCAGACCAAAGCATATCCCCAAACAAACAATGCCCATCCCCAGCCAAGAGGTGTCATAAATAAGCCATATACTGCTATCAGTGTTGCAATGATTTGAGTTCCCAGCACAGCAATCCATAAGATCCGGGCAGGGCGGATAGACCAAAATGGACCACGTGTCCGTGTCAGGAAAATTGTAAGATGCCCGGCTACAGAAAGTTTCAGATACATCAATGTCTGAATATGTAAACGATCGAGATGAAAAACACGTTCAGCAAGATAAAACAAGCCAAAAGCAGAGACGACACCAATGACTCCCAATATTGTTGAGACACCCAACACCATACGCATATTCCATGATTCAGGCTGATTCTTGTAATGAACATTGTCATAGGCTATCGAAAGGATGGCACCATCATTAAGCAATGCCAGCATTACGATCATCACTGCAGTAACCGGATAAAAGTTGAACACCAGGATTGCAAGAGTCATGAATAACAACACACGTAAAGTCTCTGTAATCCGATAGATTGCATAGCTATTCATTCTTTGGAATATGCGACGGCTTTCTTTGATAGCCTCAATAATCACAGACAGACCGGGTGTCATAAGTACTATTGCTGCTGCAGCACGAGCAGCATCTGTTGCACCCGAAACAGCAATACCACAATCAGCTTTTTTCAATGCGGGTGCATCATTTACCCCATCCCCTGTCATACCAACAATGTGTCCTCGTTTTTGAAGTACATCTACAATGTGATACTTGTGTTCAGGAAATACCTGAGCAAAACCATCTGCATCTTCAATAGACTTAGCAACCAATGTTGTTTCCTTTTTCTTTGAATCACCCAGACTGCTTGCATCAAGAATATTGGAACCCATATCCAGTTTTTTAGCTGTTTCCTGAGCTATAGCCAACGCATCACCTGTGAGCATCTTGATCTTCACTCCCATCGCAAACGCTGTTGCAATGGTTTCCTTTGCATCTTTACGCGGTGGATCGAACAAAGGCAGTACCCCAACAAACTGCCATTTGTCCTCTCCATCAGCTTTAGCTACTCCCAAAGAGCGAAAGCCACGTTCCGCAAAATCTTTAATTGCTTTATCAATTGCCGACTTCATTTTCTCCACATTATCCGACAATTGTATAATCACCTGTGGTGCACCCTTTGTCACTTTGAACTCCTTACCATCATTGTCTTTGATAGTGGCTTCCGTGCGTTTATGTACAGGGTCAAAAGGCATAAAATGAGTCACCTTATATCCTTTCAAGGAACCCTTATCTTTAATTCCTTCCAAAACTGCCAGATCTATGGTGTCATTGTTTTCTTCGCGTGAAGCTAATGCTCCGTATAGAATGACCTGATCAGCAGACACGTTGTCTATACAAAACGGATCTCCAAGTGTTAGTTTATTTTGGGTCAGGGTGCCGGTTTTATCGGCGCACAACACATCCACACCTGCCAATTCTTCGATAGCAACCAACTTGCTTACAATTGCTTTTTTCTTCGCGAGCAAACGGGCTCCCACTGCCATCGTCACCGACAATACTGTAGGCATAGCCACCGGAATAGCGGCTACAGTCAGCACCAGGGCGAACTGTAGCGTAGTTAGAATCGGGTCGCCTCTATAAATAGCTACGGCAATAATTATCACTACCAGTGCCACCGCAAGAACAATAAGGTAATTGCCAATCTTTAAAACTGCCTTTTGAAAATGACTGACTGAATGCGCCTCCTCAACAAGTTGTGCTGTCTTTCCAAAGTAAGTTTTCGTACCTGTGGCATAAACCAATGCACCAATCTCTCCTCTTCGAATGATTGAACCCGAATATACTGCTTCGCCTGTCTTACAAGTTACGGGTAAAGACTCTCCGGTCAGTGCCGATTGATCAACTTCGACATCGTCGCCCTCTAATAATCGGGCATCAGCAGGAACAATATCGCCCAGACGTAGACGGATAATATCCCCCGGCACCAGTTCACGTGCTGCCGGGGTGACCCATTTTCCATCACGTTTCACCCGTGCTTTTATTGCAAGATTGGCTTTCAAAGCTGCTATAGCATTTCCGGCCTCTCGTTCTTCAAAGAAACCTACCAGTGCATTAGCCAGAAGAAGAACAAGAATGATTCCGAAGTCAGGCCAATGACGGGCTACTGCAGACAGGACAACAGCTGCTTCGATCATCCAGGGTATTGGCCCCCAAAAATAGGAAAGGAATTTAAGAAAAAGATTAGTTTTCTTTTCTTCAATCTCATTAGGCCCGTATTGTGCCAACCGTTTCTTTGCCTCGGCCTGAGTGAGACCATCAGGTGAAGAATCTAATATCTTTTCCACTTCCTCAATGGGAAGCGTTTTTAGATCATCCTTTTTTTTAGATGTTGACCCGGTATGTGAAGCAGGTGCAGCTGACTGATCCGGTTTGGTTTTCATAATAGATACTTAACTTAAAATACTCATTTTCAAGTAATAATTTCCATGCTTATATTGCTCCCGGTGCGTCGGCAACACATTCCGGTGGCAAAATATCCGGCAAATCAAAACGTGCCACACCAATCCGGCTATCAGCCATACCATAATAGATGTCATATCGGTCGGGTAAGCCCAGATCGTCGCGTCTGTCGATACCGGTTGGAAATACAACGTTGGGAATAACTCCCCTACGTTCTTGCGGCAGTTCTGGCGTTAATACAGATTCTTTTGATCGATAGTGAATTATTTGTGGATGCTCTTTGTTGAGAATCTTTTCAAGTGGATTACCTGATTCAGGCTCCATTATTATTCCTAATCGCTTTAATTTAAAGCCACTCATATATTTTCCTTGTCGTGAAGTTTAATATGCTAAACGCTTTCCAAACAAGCAATTATTGCTTCAATTACGCGTTTAGATTCATCAGGATCCCGAACCTGAATAGACAAAGCACCGGCTTCTTTAGCAGGATAATCGTTACCACCGGGAAATATGGCATCACCAATAAATATCATATCCTGAATTGAAACGCCCAGTGTGTCACGGAGTTTTATGATACCATATGCTTTGTCGATACCGGGTTTGGTGACATCTATCGATGTCGAACCACCCAGATGAACAGAAAACTCAGGGATAAGATTATCCAGGGCTTCTTTCATCTTTTTCCGTTTTGCGAAATCGGGATCCCATTTTTTCTTTTCGTCGATAGGAGCCTGTTGTCCTAATGCAGAGAATGTAATCTGGCTTCCCCGGTCTTCGATAACTTCACCCCAGGTCTTTTCGACCTTAAAGTTGAATATCTCAATCACCTTTTTCAATGAATTGATAATCTTTTCTTTCTCTTTATTTGTAAAACCCTCAGAATAAAGCATTTTCCAGCCTGAATCCCACTTGTAGAACTTTGTTCCACAAGTGGGTAATAGAGATAAATTCTTCAGGTGTACGTCATGGGGTAGATTAGAAAGTAATTGTTTTTCGAACTGTGGCCAGTTGCCACCGGATATAACTGCCACCTTCACGACACCCAAAAGAGCGGTGAGTAAAGAGGCCATCTCAACATCCAGCGATGATTTACTTTCGGCAAGAGTGCCATCAAGATCAAAAACAATCAGCTTTTTCATACTTTATCTGTCATGATCTCCCGGATAATATAAATTCAATTCTTTCTTGTGAGTATTATCCACAGCAATTTCCAGGCTTACTCGCAGATTTCGTTCCTGCAGGAGTAGACAGAAATTTTTGGAGACAATGGTCGCCGCAGAAATAGAACTTCTGACCATCACGTTCGGTGTGGAGAGCAGTTGCAATGTCTACGGTCATTCCGCAGATGGGATCTTTTGTTGTTACTTTTGAATCTTTCATAATTTTTGTTTTTAAATTGTTGTCTTTATTGTTGTTTTGGTATTCAAATTATTTTAGGTGTAAAGAAACTCCTGATTTGGTTATTTATCAGTTGATTTTTTTACTTTTTCTTTAGGTTTAATCTCAGCCTTTGCTTTAGGTTTAGTCTCTGCTTTTTCTCTAGGCTTTGTTTCAATATTTACTTCGGATTTAGGTTTAACTTTTACCTTAGACTGGGGCTCTGACTTCAGTCTAAGCAGTCGTGCATTGATTGCCACTATAACTGTACTGGCAGCCATCAGTGCTGCACCTACTGCGGGAGTAAGTATTATACCCCAGGCGTAAAGCGCTCCTGCAGCAACAGGAATAGCCACGACATTATAACCGGTAGCCCATACAAGATTTTGAATCATTTTGCGGTGAGTAGCAATGGATAGTTTCAAAAGAGCAACTACGTCCAATGGATTACTTCTCACCAGGATCACATCTGCTGTTTCTACAGCTACATCAGAACCTGCTCCAATGGCGATACCCAAATCAGCTTGTGCCAATGCCGGCGCATCATTCACGCCATCACCAGTCATAGCTACTAACATACCACGTGATTGAATTTCTTTCACTTTGGCTGCTTTGTTCTGGGGTAGAACTTCTGCAAAATATTCATCTACACCCACTTGATCCGAAACCCATTTGGCAGTAGCATTGTTATCGCCTGTAAGCATCATACAACGGATATTCAATTCCTTAAGGGCATCGATAGCCTGTTTTGCCTCTGGACGGATGATATCAGCCAGGGCAATTGCTCCTTTCAGTTTTCCATCAACAAGTACAAACACAACTGTCTTACCCTGAGACTGCAGGGGTTCTATTCGTTCATCCGTCATATTGATTTTATGTTCCTTAAGGTAACCGGGACTGACGACCATAATATCTTTACCATCAACCTTACCTTCTGCTCCTTTACCAGGGATACTCTTGAAATTTTTGACAGCTACTTTTTTTTCTGAAGATGCTGCTATGGCTTTAGCAATGGGGTGTTCGGAATTTGCATCAACGGAGGCTGCATACTTGCATAACGTTTCTTTATCGACATCTTTCGAAAACTCCAGTATGTCGGTTACGCCAAACCTGCCTTCAGTTAACGTGCCCGTCTTATCAAAAATGATAGCTTTTATTTTCCTGGCACTCTCAAATGCACTACGGTTGCGAAGAAGCAATCCATTACTTGCAGCCAGCGCTGTGGATACCGCCACAACAAGTGGCACAGCCAAACCAAGCGCATGTGGACATGCGATCACCATGACTGTTACAGCACGTTCGATAGCGAAGGCAAAGTCCTTACCCACTAAAACCAACCAAATAGCGAGCGTGATTACTCCGCCCCCCAATGCAACTATGGTAAGCCACTTTGCCGCAGTATTGGCAAGATCCTGTGTCTTCGATTTACTTTCCTGGGCTTGTTTAACAAGGTCAATGACCTGGGACAGAAATGAATCCTTACCTGTACCTTTAACTTCAATGGTCAATGAACCTTCCCCGTTGATAGAGCCACCTATTACCTTATCATTAGTCTTTTTTGTCACAGGGTTTGATTCCCCTGTTAGCATTGCCTCATTAATGGAGCTTTCACCTTCAACAATGACACCATCAGCGGGGATTTTCTCGCCTGGTTTTATCAGGACTTTGTCGCCTACTACCAATTCACTCAATGGAACGTCCTTAACACTGCCATCGGACATGAGTTTGTGAGCATCCGAGGGCATAAGTTTGGCCAATTCCTCCAATGCCTTAGAGGCGCCCATCACCGACTTCATTTCTATCCAATGTCCAAGCAACATGATATCAACGAGGGTGGCTAACTCCCAAAAAAACATTTTGCCCGTCAAACCAAACACTACAGCACTGCTGTATATATAAGCAGTCGCGATTGCTACAGCGACTAGCGTCATCATTCCCGGTTGAAGGGATTTGATCTCCTTTAAAAAACCTTTAAGAAAAGGCCACCCACCATACCAAAAAACAGCAGAGGAAAAACCAAAGAGGACATATATGTCACCCTGAAAGTGGAAGGCTTCATTCAACCCTACAAGCTTTTGGAGAAGAGGCGAAAGAACCAGAATTGGCAAAGTCAGGATCAGCGAGATCCAAAACCTTTTACGGAAATCTGTCGTCATATCAGCCTGATGGTCTGGCCCGGTATGTGACATCTTCATATCACCCGGCTTCATATTCTTCATATCGCCTGACTTCATATCGTGCCCCTGAGGATGACCTTTCTTCTGATTGCCTTCATCTGTCATGCCAGTCATTTTATCTTGTACCGGCTTCACTTCCGAAGTCCCGGAATGTTCTGAATGTTGTTTCATGATATATATTCGCTAGCCAACATGATTAGTTTGTTTTGAATGACTAAAAAATTGTTACCAGACACAATACTTTCACCACAATAGTTTTAAGCCTGATTAATTTCATTGATTTAAAATATGTTGATCTATTTCTCTGAAATCCATTGTTTTGCTTCTTCTAATTCTGACTCTTTATAGATCCTGAGCTCACAGGAGAGCAAGTAGCCAAAGAATTTCGCGACATTATTGATCACCCGGTGATCTGAAACCAGGGCTACTTTATCAAATGCAGATAAATGTTTCAAACCCATCTTAGCATCATCCAACATCGCATACACATCGAATGCTGTAAAGCTATTTCCAAGATGGTAGATCATCTGGATTTTTTTATTTGTTTTCAATTTTAACTCTAAAGCAGGAATTAAAACTGTTTCATAATCTGTTCCGGTTATTTTCCCTTCTGCAGAAACACCCAGAACACTGTCTGGTAAATCTGTCATTAATTTTAACATGGCTTTTATTTTTAAAGTTTAATTATTTATCAGTTAATCCTGGTATTGGAATCGGGAAAAGAAAGTCAACCAACACATTGTGGTGTGCTCTTGATACGTGTTCTTTAAAAGATTTCATACTTTTATGCATCACGTTAGCATACTTTTTACCTAGTTTCAATACAATCTTGTCAAGATTCAACAATTCGTTTTTGATAGCTGCGTCTCGACTTTTTACATCTTTTGGCAATTCATTATCGAGTTGTATTATATTGTTTTCGAATACTTTCTCTGCCTCCTGATAATAATCTGACAGCAACGGATCACAGGAAAATGTTTTTGTATGTACGAATTTGATTGCAACTTTTTTCTCAGTTTCATCAAGTTTATCATCACTGTTTGCTGCTAACATCGATATAAAAGCAGGAAATTTAAGAAGTGCCTCATAATCAAAAGCAGAAAGATTTTTGAATTGACTCATAATTATAAATATTTTCCAGATTAAATTATTCTGTCCAAACCACAAGACTAATCATATTTTATATGAAAAATGTTACATTATTCTATAAATGAGTTACATAATTCACACTTCATATGAATATGGAGTCAGTAACAATTTATGAACATTACACACGAGGAGA
>Ga0209748_1000939_pt1 | contig 14715 bp, 11 predicted proteins | sample BarGraIncu00421A_FD_185490 | JGI IMG/M metagenome (GOLD analysis project Ga0209748, IMG submission 185490) | Arctic peat soil microbial communities from Barrow, Alaska - Barrow Graham LP Incubations 004-21A (SPAdes) (version 2) | ecosystem: Environmental > Terrestrial > Soil > Wetlands > Peat... | reverse complement strand
CAAAGATGTTTTCTTCCTTAACACCTTCATTCAATAAGTTTTGTTTGCTTAATGGAGTTGGGGCAAAGTGATAGTTGGCGATCCTACTCGTTAATTGACGGTTCATTTCTTCCGGCCAGGGACTATAAATGCTATGGGTACGAAGCCCCGCTTCAATATGTCCAACCGGTATTTGCTGGTAAAATGCGGCTAATGCTGTTGCAGTAGAAGTTGAGGTGTCACCGTGCACCAAAACCACATCGGGTTTAGTATCTTTTAAAACATCGCGCATACCCAACAAAACTCGGGAGGTCACATCGTAAAGATCCTGTCCCGCTTTCATGATATTAAGATCATAATCAGGTTTTATATCAAATAGTTGCAATACCTGATCAAGCATTTCTCTATGTTGTGCGGTAACACATACTAAGGTCTCAAATTGCTCAGGGTGCTTCTGGAATTCTTTTACCAGAGGGGCCATTTTTATAGCTTCCGGTCGGGTGCCGAAGACAAGTAATATTTTTTTCTTTTTTTGATTTGTATGGTTCATGATTTGTTTTATGAATATTGATGTTCACGGATAAAATCGCGGACGAACACGGATTAAGTTGGATTGGGTGTATTGATAATACGTTTGAATTTTACTTTTGGACCACCGAATGAAACCAAATAAGCCAGCGGTAATTTTGTTGCCTTTAACTCGTTTATGGTTTGTTTTAGATGAGCATCGACCAGAAATGACATGGATTTAAAAGATCAGCTTAAGTGTGCAAAATGAATATTTAGATGTTTGGAATGTTTATTTAGGTCTTTGGAATGATCATTTAGGCTTTCAGAAGGTCTGTTCTCTACGCTTCTATAATTACTACCTTTGAGTGCTGATTATTATTATAATTCACTAGAGTCGTAACGTAAACAGAGTTTCATGGAGCAAAGAATACAACTACTCCCTACCCCGTTTATACAGGGAGCATTGGGTATCGATCGGGAATTTTAGGGAGGACTTAACAGCGCTAATTCGTTAAAATGTTGAATTGGTTCTTCTCCAAGTCATGCCCTCTCTCTGTCCTTTCACAGCTTCGCCCTCTCACTCCCAATTAAAAGCCTTATATTGACATTTAGGTGCGATTTTTAGCCTTTTTAAATAGAGGCACAAAAGTAATCAAAACCGCCGAAACTCCTTCTCGATTTAGATTTAATTGCCGAAGATTAACATACATATTTAAAGAGAGCGTATGATACAATTTGAAAATTGAATTAAAGCTTATAATGAAATCAGGGTTACACGGTGGAAAAAGTTGAACGGAGTTTAACTTCATTGATCTTCGATTCATGGAGGAAAAGTTACACAGAGTATCACAATGTTTATTTTTTAAAACTTTGTGACACTGTGTAATATTTTATAAATTTCTACCTTCAATTATCTACATTTTAAAAAATGGATCGTCAACCACACTATAATGAATGAATCAAATTTTATCAAAATGATACAAACCATTCATCTGATTCTGTAAATGCATTAGATAAATATTCTGATTGTCAAATTGTCTCTTCGCCCAGTCGGCCCCTTCGCCCTGGCTCCCTATCGCCCAATCTCCCCTTCGTGGTGTCGCCTTTACGTCTTATCTGTTTTTGTGTATTCGGTTATTCTCCAAAGATGTCCGTGGCTTTATCAATAAGGAAAGATTTAATTTCATCTTCGTGAACCGGTGGAACAAGAAATTCAACGGCTTCGGAGTAGTCGATGTCCTTATGAAATGCCAACTGTTGCCGGAATAATTTCCCGGAGAATTGTTGGTTAAAGATTTTCCCGGCTTCAGTGCAAATATCTTCTATCGTGTAATGATCCCGTAATATAAAATAAAGATCGACATAGTCTTTCCATTTTGCCCCTCGCCCTAATGCAAAGGCTTTCATAGTTGCCAAAGATAGCAATGTGGGTATCGTGATGGTTGACCCAACTTTAACGGGATGAAGAACAGGATAGGGGTAACTGAAAAATGTTATTTTGACATTGTTGATAAGCAGGTGTAGCTGATCGATATCTTCAAAAAGTGGTACCTGTTCAAAGGGGATCGGTATCAGTTTCCCTTTAATCCTTGATTTATTAAGACGACTGAATGTAAATAAATTAATGTCGATAGAACGCCTGTGACCTAAGTGCAGTGCAATAGCAGTTCCTCCAACCATGTAAAAGATCGTTGAAAGCTTTTAATAGATGGCAACAATTCAACCTGCTCACTATTATATATCTCACTGTGCATAATTCCTGAATACAAGCGTAAAATAGTTAGTTCGTGATAGTTACCTTTTCTGTGATTGCTTAGGGTTATGGAATCGAAAAAACATTTTGCAACTTCCTGAATGCCTAGTAAATGAAATAATTGGACTGTAGTATTCAAATCCCCATATTTTAAAATTGTTTCAACAAGAAATTCTTTGCTAATATCCTCTTTTTTATCTTCAGGCGTGTACCAGAAAAGATTACTGTGCTCGTGGATAAATGCTTTAATTTCAGGACTGTTCATCTGTTCAATATCAGTATTTAAAGATACTAAAGAAATTTGAATTACACTCATTACAAATTACACGGGAAGTAGGGTAGACAGTGTTTAACTTCGTTGATCTTCGATTCATGGAGGAAACACAGAGTAACACGGTTTTTTATTATTTACTATGTCATACTGTGTATAACCCAGTGCAACCCTGTGCACCTCTTAAAGTTTGTAATAGCTCTTGTACCAATCGATAAATCTGCCTACTCCTTCTTTAATCAGCGTATCGGGACGGTAATCAAGATTTGCTTCAAGGTCAGAGGTATCAGCCCAGGTCATTGGAACATCACCGGGTTGCATTGGAAGCAATTCCTTTTTTGCTTCTTTTCCAAGTTTTGTCTCTATCGCTTCGATAAAGTCCATTAACCGGACAGGGGAGGAGTTTCCGATGTTGTAAATTTTGTATGGTGCCGTTTTACTTACCGATGGATCTGAAATACTTTCTGAATCAGGAAGTGGAGCATGATCGAGCACTCTAGTAATTCCCCCAACTATATCGTATACATAGGTAAAGTCCCGTTTCATCTCACCGTTGTTAAAAACCTGAATTGGTTCCCCCGCAAGGATAGCTTTTGTGAAAAGGAACAGCGCCATATCCGGACGTCCGTATGGTCCGTAAACGGTGAAAAACCGCAAGCCTGTTGTTGGTATTCTGAACAGATGACTGTAAGTATGCGCCATTAACTCGTTACTTTTTTTGGTTGCTGCATAGAGACTGATCGGATGATCGACACTGTCGGAAGTGCTTAATGGCATCTTGCTGTTATTCCCGTAAACACTCGATGAACTTGCGTAGACGAGGTGTTTGATTTTGTTGTATCGACAACACTCCAATATATTTAGAAATCCTGTGATGTTGGCATCGATATAGGCCTGCGGGTTTTCGAGCGAATAGCGCACGCCGGCTTGGGCCGCGAGGTTGATTACCTTATCAAATTTTTGCGCTGTAAATAGTCGCTCCAAATTGGCACGATCCGAAAGGTCCAGCTTTACAAACTGATAGCTTGGATATATTGAACTTTGAACAGAATGGTTGTAAGAAATTGCATCCCGCTTGATACCGGTTTCAGCTAACCTGGAATATTTAAGTTCTACATCGTAGTAGTCGTTGATATTGTCGATTCCTATCACTTCGTCACCTCTTTCGAGAAGCGTTTTTGCAAGATGGAAGCCGATAAAGCCGGCGGTGCCGGTTACTAATATCTTCATAAAAATGCGAATTAATGCGAATTAATGCGAATTGAAAACGAATTTTTGAATAAATTACACGGATTAGGATGAAACGAATTAACACGAATAAGAAACAAATCTAAACGAAGTTCTGATAAGCTAATAACTTGTATCATTATTCTTCTTTGTGAGAGATTTTTCTGCTTTCAAGATCATAACCAATCCGTTTCCTTTGGCTAAAAGCGCGAATTTGACGAATTTCAGCGAAACGAATTGCACGAATGAATGTCATGCAGTCATTTTCGTCGTTTCAGTATCTTGAATCAATTATAGTCAGTTTAGTGTAAACCTCCTTATCATCTCAGTGTCTCACATGATTGCAATATTTACATCGATCGCTTTTTCTGAGTTTAGTATTCCGCTTAACATCGCAAGTCCTTGCTCTGTAAAAGCATAGGGGAGTTTTTGAGTCCCGCCTCTTTTCTCGGTTTTTGATATCACAAATTGTGATATCAAAGTTTCCCATTCGTTTTTATTGAGTTGGAACATAAAATCATCTGGAAACCTTTTAATATTTCTTTTAACAGATTAGGTTTAATACCCTGGTCTCAACGTTATAAAGAACTGCTAAATCGAAATCAAGCATTACTTTATGACCTCTAACCTCATAAATCTTATTTTGAATAATCAGAAGATCCATATTGGTGGCCTGAATAAAAAACGAAACGTAGTTCAGAAATACAAACTTACACGAATTTTGAAACGGGTTACACGGATTAGGATGATAAGAATTAACACGAATAAAAAACGAAACGAAGTTAAGTTAAACAAAAATTGATTCGATACTTCTTTTGGTGTTAGATTGGAGTTTATGTTACTTAGTAATCCAAGCTCTTTTATCAATGAAAAGACGGCATTTATCGATGTTTTCGATAAGTTGTGAGGTCAGTTCAATGACTTCAGGAACAAGGTCACGAATCGCTTCAGGAATATACTCATGTGATATCTGATTTCTTAAATCCCTAATTTCGATCATCTGATCAGCAGATTTTAGCATCAACATTTTCTCACCTTTGTTCATCATGTCGATGAATGAAACAAAAGGTTCATGGAGCAGCATCCAAACTGATCGAAGTACTTTTTGAGTAAATATATCCGATGCGCGGTTGAATTTTGAAGTCAACGAATCGAAGGATTCCAATTCCTCAAAGGTACAATTCTCTTTTATTCCTATTGTTTTACATTTATAATTGAATTGCATTGATGCCAATTAATTTTCGGAATGGAGACTCGTTAGAATAGGTAAAGTTTACCAAATCAATTTTTCTCCAACCGTATTTTTTAATAAACTCAAGTCTGATTTTTCGCAAGATGCGCGTATTGGTAGCTTCTTTTGTGAGTATCATCAGGTCAATATCTCCACCATTGGCTAAATCATCTGCTCGGGATCCGAATAAATATACAGTTGATCCTGGTATAATTTCCTGAATTAACTGTTTTAAATAGGAAGCAATTTCTGGATTTAAACGCATTTTGAACAAAATTTGTAAATTATGCAAAACCAAACCTAAACGGAATACCTGTTTTCTGCTTTTTATGATTTGTGGTGCATGGAGCAGGTATTTTTCGATTTGCCGTTATAGTTGAGCCTCATTTTTTGTTGTTTATTTCCTCAAAGGGCTACACTTCAAGCGGTCGCTCGCCCCTTCTCCCTGTCGTATTTCCTCGTTGTTGTGACTCGTCCTGATTTTTGTTTACAGATTTTGTATTGATACTGTCCTACCTTTTATTTGCAGTGCATATATGGTTTTCATTTCAGCAAACATTTGTAGTTGCACCTTTTTTTTATCCTGGTTCTTTATCCCGGGGTTGCGTTCTCTTCGTTCATTTACCCCGGGCTACCAATATATCACCACGCTGTGGTGATAACTTAAAATTTAAGTTGGCAATTTTACAAGACACAATGTCACCCTCTCGTCCATTCTCCATTTCGCCCTTACTCCCCGTCGCCCCTTCTCCCCGTCGCAGTTTCTCCCCGTCGCCATTCCGTTTACTTCTCGTTCCACTGTTTTTTGATCGAACTGTAATGTCCCTTCCCAAACACAATCCCGGTTCCGATTATGCCTCCGAGGAAGAGCCAGATAAACTGGATCATTGGGCGATTGGGTTTTGATTTTTTTGTTGGGACAGAGATCGGTTCAATAATTGTAAAGACTGGCGTATCCTGCTTCACCTGCATCTTGGCTTGCTCAAGTTGTTTGGCCAATTCAGAGAAGATGCTGTAAATCAGGTTGTACTGACTATTTAGGCGTGTTTCTTCCGTTTTTGCCATGGCTAATGAGACATTCTTATTACGGTCGCTAAAAGAAGCCAATCTTTGTTGTGCTGCCTCATATTTTCGGGCTGTCTCATCATAACGTTGCTGGACAAAATCGAGGGTGGCGTTCGCTTTTTTGATTTTAAATTCAATAATATATTGCTGCAATAACTCCTGTGCTCGCTGTCCCAATTGTGCTGCTGCACGTGCTTCGGGCATTTTCGCCGTTAGTGTTAAAATCCCCTCTTTGGGATTTACATCCAGTGAAACCAGCTCAGAGAGGATCAACCGGACTTCGCGTTGCTTACTTGTCAATTCATAAGGACTCTTTTCATCGCCGATGATTGCTTTCTCAGGCTCTTCGCTTTTTATAGCCTTTATGATAATCCTGGGTAGACCAAGTGTATATTTAAGGAAAAGATTTAGTTTTTGTTTCTCAGAATAATATTCGAAGAAGGTGACCGGTTGACTGAATTCCTTAAAGTTAAGTGGCGTTTTCATCAGTTCGAGTTGATAGGGAAGACTTGATACAATCTGCGGATATACTGTCGGAGAGAGCTCGCTACTTGTCGCTGAACTTAAATTGATCCCAGCCATTGCGGCCAATCCCCCCAATCCTCCAAGTTTGGAGCCTGCATCGCTGCCTGAAGGAACCATGATCGTGGTGGCATCAAATTCTTTGGATGAAAAGATCGCAATAAAGAAACCGAGTATTCCGCAAATCAGGATCGATATCAATACTGTTCGCCTGCCAGACCAAAAGGTTTTGGCAAGGGTGATCAGGTCTATTTCGTCGTCGGCAATAGGGGTAACAAGTTTTGTATTTTCGGTAGACATGGTGATTAATTACGAATTAATATTACGAATTGATAATTATGAATTACGAATGGGGAAGATGCGTATTGCGAACTTTTTGAACGAAGTTTTTTTTGGATGGAGCCAATTATTCTTAAGAGTTCTTTAACATACTGCAAAAGACTTTCTCCTTTGTCTTTCGTTAAATAGTCAGTTGCTGTAAAAAATCGAATTCCGTAGTGCGTTTCCCTTGCTTCTTTATAGGGTATCGTCAATTTCGCAAAAAAAATATTTATCCGACTGTCCACCAATCGATTATTCTACGTTAGCGCCAATTGAAGTTCCGGCCCGCAATAATTGTTTGCTGAGAACAAACTCCCTTTTTTCTTCAACAAGTAATTGATATACCTTTACAATTTTTATGGCAAATGCAAAGCTTTTTATTTGTAGTACATTGTCATTCTTCATAATTTGTAATTTTTAGTTCGTAATTCGTAATTATTAATTCGTAATTCCTTCTTATCTGGTTACAATCACAAGTGTAGCGACGGCGGTAGCGACTGAGGCAAGGGTAGATGCGATGGCTATCCACTTCATGGTATTGTCAGTTTTCACCGCTTTTTTAGGAACGATAATCTCTGACCCGGGGGTTATACGTGGACTTCGTCTGAAAATAAAACCACGTGTTGAAGCTGTTGTGCCATTGGGGTAGATCACATAAGTTCTCGATTTCCTGGCCCGGTCGTCATATCCTCCGGCCCGGTCGATATATCTGCTTAGCGAAAATCGTTTTTCGTAGGTTAATGCCAGTGGATTCATCACATTACCCGATACTTTAACAGTCTGTAATTGACGGGGAACATTGATCACATCACCGGGTAGTAACAACAGATCGATGCTGCTGCCTGGGCTAGCGAGAATTTTTTCCAGCTCAATTCCGACAGGATACGTACTTTTTAAGGTTAAAAGGGAATCTCTGAGTGTGGTGTCCCTTTTCATCAATTGTTTTTTCTTTTCAATCTCAGCCTCCGAGAGTTTGTAAGTACGGGTTAATGTTGCCCCGCTGACAAATGCGCCGGGGATTAAGCCTCCGGCTCTTTTGATAACATTTGATATCTTTTCGTTTTTATCAGAGATGGCGTAGGATCCGGCATAGATCACTTCACCCGTAATCATAACGGTTCCCTGGTCGCGGTATCCTGGTGCCCGGCGTACATAAACCTCATCGAATGGCATCAGTTTAAAAGCGGCATCGGTGGGAGAGAGTTTCAGGTCGCGCGTAAGGGCAAACTGAAAAATATCATTCATTTTGTCGGTCACTTTGGCGGCCTGTTCGTAGCTTAACCTGCGTGATACTTCAACAACCGAGATGTCAGCCTGCTCGCGGAATCCTCCGGCTTTGAAGATCACATCACCGAGTGTCATATTGTCTTCGAATACGAAGGTCTCAGGCTTTATAACCTCCCCGACGATATTTACAGTTCTTTCTTCACGCATCTGAAAAATGGAACTGATCAGTACTTTATCCTCCTTGCGGAGTAAAATATCATTGTTCCCCTTCATCACCTCTTTAAGATCAAAGGAGATATTTTCGGGCGAGTTATCCTCTTTTATCCGGCTGATCAGTCCGCGGTTCATAAAGGCATCTTCGCGCAAACCATCCGCTTTTTTAATCAGGTCTGAGAGTTTCATTCCAGGCGTGAGTTCATAATTCCCGGGATGGAACACAGATCCTTTAATGGCCACGCGGTTGCTGAAGCGGTTCAAAATCGAGTCTGCCCTGATTGAGTCACCATTCTGTAAGGCGAACTTACTAAAATCGGTATCTGCGACGCTGCGTACTTCGCGTTCCCTGTCGTTATTGCGTATCACCGTCAATGCATGGGTGTATGCTTTATCACCGAAACCACCTGCAAACCGGATCAGGTCGGACATAGTTTCGGTAGTTTTGATTTCGAAAATCCCTTTTCGTTTGATTTCACCTGCAATCTCTACGCGTGTTTTGTAATTGGGAACGAAGATGATATCCTGTTCACGGAGTTGCACGTTGGCGGTAGGATCGGCATTGATCAGAAAGTCATAAACGTCGATTGTTTTGAATGTCACCCCGTCACGGATCAGTCTTATTTCGCGAAACGATCCGTTTTCATTTGGACCACCGGAAAGGTAAAGGGCATTAAAAGCCGAAGCTGTTGAGGGGAGGGTATAGGTTCCGGGAGCATTGATCTCACCGATCACATTGATTTTGATCGAACGGACTGCACCGAGACTCACTTCCGCCCATGTATTTGGAAATTCACCGGTCATACCGCTGTAGATGGCCATTAACCTGCTTTTAATCAGCAATTGTCCTTTTTCGAAGGAAAGACCTGCAAGATAGACCGGTCCTACATCGGGAATTGTGATTGCTCCGTTTTTATCGATGGTGAGCTGGTATTTCGTTTGCGAGGCGCCCCATACATTGATGGAAAGCTGATCACTGATGCCGAGAACATAGTCCCGCGGGATGGGGATATTGATAGCCGGTTCGAAAGATAGATTCTGTGAATTAAAGAGCTGGTATCCGAATATTTTTTTTGTTTTTTCGGTGACTGTCACACGTGCCTTGGGAGAAGTGTAGGCTTTTCTGTTGTTAGCCGAAGGATAATCAGATTTTGAAGACAATGTATCAGAAGGGTTCATCTGCAGTTGCTGAATCCTCATTGTGAGCTGGTCGATCTGAGTCTGGCTGGCTCCCTGTGCTTTTGCAAGCGCAATGGCCTGATCCTGCGTTAATCCCCGCGTCTGCATCTCCTGCATGATCCGTTGTATCTGGGCATCACTCAGGTTGTTAACATCGACAGAAGATGGGTTGGTCGGAATTTGTGCATAAATATTTTGTTCCGAAGCAAGGAAAAACAGGATGAGCGAGGGGAGGAAATAGAATCGTCTCATTTCTTGATAATATTGTTGGGTGGATTATTAGAGGTGGAAATGTCAAATAACTACTAAAGGGTCGATTTGCGGCGCATACAGAAGGCCTTTTTTGTTTATGCTTTGCAGATGCACCTTTACTTAATCTGATTGTCTGACCCCGGGTGGCATTCCCTTCGGTCATTTACCCGGGGTTATTAGTATTCGACCCCTTCAGGGTCATGTGTTTTCGAAATGTGGCGCATACAGATTACTTTTTGTTTCAGTTTTGCAGTTGCGCCTTTTCAGCTCCTCATCTTTTACCCCCGGGTGGCATTCCCTTCGGTCATTTACCCGGGGTTATTAATATTCGACCTTCATGGTCATGTGTTTTCGAAATGTAGCGCATACAGATGACCTTTTTTGTTTCAGTTTTGCAGATGCGCCTTTACTTAATCTGATAGTCTGACCTCGGGTGGCGTTCCCTTCGGTCATTTACCGGGGGTTATTGATATTTAACCCTTTCAGGGTTTTGCATTTTCCATAATTGGCATATACAAAAGATGAGGGTTTGTGAATTACCATGGCATTTATGGAGTGATTGTTCAAAGGAGGCAAATCAGGCTTTAGCCCCATATTGGTTTGTAGCATCTGGTATTGAGTGAAGACTAAATACTTCGAAGTATCAATATGTGGCGCATAGATCGTTACATATTCTAAAATCATTTGCAGTTGCGCCTATACCATACCTTTTCTTTTACCCCGGGTGGCATTCCCTTCGGTCATTTACCCGGGGTTATTTATATCGGACCCCTTCAGGGTCATGTGTTTTCGAAATGTGGCGCATGCAGAAGTCCTCTTTGTTTCGGTTTTGAGGATGCACCTTTGTTTATTTGGTATTGTCTGATTCCAGATGCCAATCCCTTCGGTCATTTACTGGTTAGGCTTTACCGATCTTCGATTGATATTTAACCCCTTCAGGGTCATGTGTTTTCGAAATGAGGTGCATGCAAAAGTCCTCTTTGTTTCGGTTTTGAGGATGCGCCTTTGTTTATTTGGTATTGTCTGATTCCAGATGCCAATCCCTTCGGCCATTTACGGATATTGGCTTCACCGATCTTCGATTGATATTTGACCCCTTCAGCAGGGTCCGGTCTATTAATATTTTGAAATTCAAGCTTTCGGGTTTTTAGCAAATAGACAGTCATCTTGACTCGTCCTGAATTTTGTTTACTGACTTTGGGTTAATATTGTTTTTCCTACTATAACTCTTTACTTTCTTTTGTCTGCCACCAATGTCATATTTCCGGATAAAACAAAAGTTTCGATTTGTGGCGCATACAGCAGTTTTAATTCAATTTACCTTTGCAGATGCGCCCTTTTTGTTTCGCATTTCTTACCCCGGGTTGCGTCGTCCCTCCTTACCCGGGGTTATTTAGATTTTACCCCTTCAGGGTATTTGACTGCAATCAAATTTCGCCCATTCGCCTCATCGTTTCTCACCATCTCTCCATCCCCATTTCTCTCCCTCACTCCCTCACTCCTCTCAAAACCTATAACTTACCCTAATATTTGCCTGAAAATTATAAGTATCACGTCCTGGAATCCAGAACTGGGAACGATCAACGGGAAGCTGCTCGTAATTGTATTCGTAATTAAGTGATCGGATTAATTCGAGTTTGGCAGAGAATAGGAGACTTTGGTAGTTCCACTCTCCTAGTGCAGCGATATTTATATCAACCCAATGCGCACGGACATCTTTAATGGTTATATAAAACAGATTGTTGTTGTGTACATTTCGTTCGATCTGTATTCCTAAATTTTTTAATCCTTTGCCCCATGTAACTGTTGCGGTTTGCAGATTGCTTCCGGGACCAATCCCGGCTCCGATTAATTGTCCTTCATTTGTATAGCCTTGATGGATTGGTCTGTGAGCATACCAAACATATGGAAATGCTCGCATATAATTAGTCATATTGATCTCCAATTGAGTCAATTCAATATTTACCTGAATATAATTGTCACTTAGTGCATTTAGAGGAAATAGTTTTTTAAATCCCAGGATATAGGCTCGTGTATGGTCTGGTTCGAGGGTCAAATCGCGCAAGTTATAAGCATGGTCTTCACGTCCATACTCAAAATAAAGTTCTGCATGTTCTTTTAACAATAGCCAACGAATAAAAACGGAAGCAAGCTGATCACCGACAACGCTTTTTTCTCCGGTACCATAATTGGCTTTCTTTTCTAATGCTGAAAAAATTGGGAAGAAAGATCCGAAGCTGTTTCTCATATCTTGGTGGTAGGTCATAAAACTACGGGTAAGACCCAGAAAAAGCCCTGGAATCCAGCGAGGTTGGTACGTGAATACAATTCCGTTTAAATACCTCCAGTCCTTCCGTTTGGCCCAATAAAGTTTAACCTCATTTATAACAAGATTGGTATCTGCACTAAAAAATCCTGAGGGATCTAATCGTCCACCTATGATTTGTCCCTCAAAGGAGCCTATTGGCGTACGGATTGGTTTAACAGTATTGAACGTAAAATGATTAAACCCGGCAGCGCTGTTTGTCATTAACAATGAATTACGCATTCCTGGGCCCCACCAAAGGTTTTCGGAAGAGATTCCGGACGAAACCGGACCGAAAGTGAGACGAATACTGCTTTGTCCCCAAATTGCTTTTTTATAGGGTTTGCCTGGAAAGTATTCGGGCAGGTCAATTATGCTTTTAAAATAGTAATAGTCGACGAGTGCCTGGTCTGACTTATTATAAGTGAATGTTTTGAAAGGTTTGTTTTCTGCATAAACTACTTCAGGCCGTAATTGGATGCTCAATGGTCCAAATTTGGCATAAAATCCTCCACTTACTAATGTTTGGAAGCCCCTTGCCGGAATCATTGGCCCATCATTTAGACTATACGGGTGGTGGGTATTAAACTGTTGTTGCCAGGTAAATGGTAAGAGTTGTATGAATCCGTTTTTCCCTCCAAATCGATAAGCCCCGTCAAACTTAGTTTTGCGTTCCTGGTCCAGGGTTTGTGTTGGGTCGAATGCGTTCTTTATTTTCAGCGCTTCAACAGGAAAAAACGGTCTGGCCGTAAAAGAGATCGAAGAATCCAACTGGCCCAGTAATTGTGCCCGCCGGTAATAATCTTCCAATACGGGTGTGCCAATGGGAATGGATTGTCCTTTTGAAAGTGTTGCCGATAAGCAAAAAACCAGGAAGAATGCTATTTTTATTCGTGTTGAAATTATCACAAATGTTGGGTTCAAAATTTTTAGGGTGATGATTATCAAAACTCACAAACAGAAGTTTTAATGTTTCAATGAATTTCAGAACCGGTAGCTGATTCCTAACTTGGTTTGGAAATTATAAATGTCTCTACTTGGAGCCCAAAAGGCGGTATCGAGCGGATCAGGGTTATAAAAGTGTTCGTAATTCATTGATCTGGTCAGCTCATTTTTGGCAGTGAAGAGCAGATTTTTGTAGTCCCACTCAATTATTAAAGCTGCTCCGATATCGACCCAGTTTCCCCGGATATCTTTTATATCATTGTAGTGGAAGTCGTTGTTGTGAACATACCGCTCAAATTGTAAACCAATCATTTTTAATGATTTTATCCAGCTGATGCTGATGGATTGCATGTCGCTTCCCGGTCCGATTCCTGCGCCAAGCAGTTGACCCCTGTTGGTATATCCATGGCCTTTGGAAATATCAGGATCGGCATAAAAGTAAATGGCACTGCGTTCGGTATTTGTACGGTTCTGTTCGAGTTGCGTCACTTCTAGATTGAACTGAATCAACTGATCAGGATGAGCTGTTAGAGGAAATAATTTTCGGAATCCGAAAATATAAGCCCGCGCATAATCGGGTTCCAGGATAAAATCCCTTAAATTGTAAGAGTGATCTTCGCGCCCGTATTCGAAGTAAATTTCTGCATGTTCTTTGGGTAATACCCAACGGATAAATGAGGACAGCAATTGATCACCTCCCTGGGGAATTTCGGTTCCACCGTTATTGTTCTTTTTATTGGTAGGTGAAATAACGGGGAAAGTGCCCATCTCTTCGTGGTAAATCATAAAACTTCTGGTAATTCCAAGAAAAAGCCCGGGAACCCACTTTGGACTATAGCTGATGATCATACCGTTCAGATAACGCCAGTCATTTCTTTTTGGCTTGTAAAACTTTCCACCGTTCCATGTCCTGTTGGTGTCCGCGGGAAAGAATCCTGATCCATCAAGCCGGCCTGCAATGATCTGAGCCTCGAATGAACCTATAGGTGTTCTGATTGGTTTTATTGTATTCAAAGTATAATGGAGAAATCCACCGGAGGTATTGGACATCAATAGAGAATTGCGCATGCCCGGGCCCCACCAGAGGTTCTCGTTGGAAAAACCGAGGGAAACAGGTCCGGCAGTAAGACGAATACTGCTTTGTCCCCAGAAAAGCCGGTTATAGGGTTTATCGCCAAAGCGTTCCGGCAAGTCGATCCGATTGTGAAAATTGTGATAGCCAGCCCATATTCTGTCGGATAGTGCAGCAGGAAATCCATCAAACTGCTTGTTTTCCGCATATACATATTCGGGTCTGAGCTGTATGCTTAATGGTCCCAGTTTAGCGAAAACACCGGCGCTGAATAAGCTTTGATAACCACGCGCGGGAATCATCTCTCCGTCATTCAGACTATACGGATGGTGAGTATTGAACTGCTGTTCCCATGTAACGGGCAATAATTTTACAACGCCAACCTGTCCCAATACAGTGAATTTGTGATTGAATTCGCTTCCTTTTTGCTCGTCAAGCTTATTATAGGGGTCAAAACCGTTTTTAAGCTGAAGGGATGCTTCCGGGAAGAAGGGTCTTGATGTAAATGAAATCGTAGAGTCAATCTGCCCTAATAATTGAACTCTCCTGTATGCATCTTCCAAAATGGGAGTTCCAACAGGCAGGGATTGGCTCAGGGCGTGAATAGGAAAACTTAAGACGCCAATCAGGAATAAGAAATATA
>Ga0209748_1000935_pt1 | contig 14762 bp, 20 predicted proteins | sample BarGraIncu00421A_FD_185490 | JGI IMG/M metagenome (GOLD analysis project Ga0209748, IMG submission 185490) | Arctic peat soil microbial communities from Barrow, Alaska - Barrow Graham LP Incubations 004-21A (SPAdes) (version 2) | ecosystem: Environmental > Terrestrial > Soil > Wetlands > Peat... | reverse complement strand
AGAAAGTGCAACAATGTACTTCTTCATATCCAATTCTCCTAGGTTGGTTATGAATGTAGTACATCATAAACTTTGCGACTCTAGATGATTGACGAGACACTAGGCTCGAAGGCGGCACAGCACTGGAATCTCACACAGCGTCCGTTTTACAGGGAACCCGTTCTCATGGGGCCTAGTGCTCGCCATCTCGCCTCTGGCTTGACTTGTATCGCATCATGCCCCGACCATGTATTAGCGTGAGATCTCTCGGCGGATTGCTGCGCCAGTTACAGCGCGCAACTTTTTTAGCCCGCCGAAGTTTCAGCCTCACAGACTCGTAACCGAATGCGATGCCACGAAGGCATGCATCTCCTGGAACAAGGAAGTAACTTGCTCGTGTTGCACTTGGTAGGGCAACACTCGAATCTCCTTGCCATCAGAGCATTATCAGATACGTTTTAGTCCACGGTACACCCGCCAACCCTTGCATGAAGCGGCAAACTTACTAGATAATCATTATAGACATATGTAGTTTTCGGTCAAGCATTTTGAGTGGGAAGCGGAAGCTACTACTGCACCAGCCACAGCCAAAGAGGGCCGGGCCAGAGAGATCCGGGCAAGCGAGTTAGGGAGGGAAAATTGGCTAAGAAAGCGAAGCAGAGCGATGCCGTCATGACCGGCATCCTTGTCACTAAATTCAAAATGGGACAGATCGACAGAGAGGATCTGGTGCAGATGGCAGCGGATGCGTCTAGGGTGGAGAGGTGCTCAGCGGCGAAAAAGGTGCTGGAAGCGATAGAAGATTCTGTCTGATCGTGCCGCAGACGGATGTGATTGAGAGCGCTATTGGCCAACTTTGTGGATCTATCGATTACGAGCTCCAGATTTTTCCTGTAGCAATTCCTGAGCATCAGCATGCATGCCGCTCAGCTTCTTGGTGATCGGATGCTGTGAGCCATACTCCTGCTCAGCCAATCCCTTGATCCGCCAGATATCGGAAAGAAGCTTGCCAATCTCCTTCTTTATGTACTTGCGATTTTGCTCAGTCATGGTCCATCATCTCCTAAAATAGCACTCACATTTTACCTTTACGTTCTGACAGTAGATCTTTGGCCCAATCAGCCAACGAGCTTAATTCAAAAATGAAGATAGCGAAAAAACTATAACTTCATAGTCTAGACTCTAGAGTCAAGAAGGTAGACTATGAGGGTAATAACACTGGCAAATCAGAAGGGAGGATGCGGCAAGACCACAACCGCTGTTAATCTCGCTGCCTACTTGACCTTAAAGGGGAAGAAGGTGCTATTAGTAGACCTTGATCCTCAGGGATCTTCCACAACCCACCTCGGCATGGACAAAAACACCATTACCAAAACTATGAATGACGTGATGCTGGGGCGGGAGAATTTTTCCGATATCATTCTACATTCAGAGATCCAGGGATTGGATATCGCACCTGCGAACAACGATCTAGGCGAAGCCGAGATGGTACTAACGAAACAAGCGTTCAGAGAGCAAATTTTGAGGACGAAGCTAGCCAATCTGGATGGCTACGACTTTACTGTCATCGACACACCACCCTCGTTAGGGAATTTGACCATGAATGCAATCATCGCCTCAGACACAATCATAGTGCCCATTCAAACCCAGTTCTTCGCCGTGGAAGGACTGGCACAATTAACAGACCTCCTAGATGTTATTGCGGGGATGGGCTACAAGCCAACGCGTCGGTATCTTCTGACGATGCACAACAGATCGAGAGTTATCAGCAAACGCATAGCTGAGAGTGTCCGGGACCTGTTTGGAAAAGACGTGTTCAAGGTCGTTATTCCCGATACGGTCAAGCTGGTCGAAGCCCCCAGCTATGGCAAGCCGATATGCCTTCATGCCCCACAATCGCCCGGAGCTCGGAGTTATGAAGAGCTATCAGAGGAGGTTATATTATGACCCCAGGACCTGGAGACCGATTCGATCACCTCCTGAAAGGCATGAAGTCTAGAGTCGAGAGTCGAGACACTATAGTCGAGACTGAAGAGTCTAGAGTAGATACTCAAGAGTCTAAAGCCCAACTGGGCAAATCGGAGAAGGTAGATCCTAGAGTCAAGAGTCTAGACAACACCGCTCTTGAGGAAGCGATCAAAGAAGCCAGCAAAAAACCGAAACTTGGTATCTATTCACCTCTGGCCGCCGCCATGCTGAGATACAAGGCAATCACCACACCACGTTATTCAATGGGATCGGAACTGAGGATAGTAATAGAGCAAGCACTCAAAGAAGCCTATCCACAGCTCTATGATGAAGTGCAAAAAAGGATGAGGGAAGGACAAAGTTAAACACTACAACAATTCTAGAAAAGAAGATAGATGTGATCGAAGAAAGCGAAATGTCTCGTCGAAGCAAGGCCCACCGCAGTTTATCCCCAAGCTCAAGGGAAAGAAGGTCGTTATCCGCCTCGTATCAGGAGGCCAGCCAGCTACTGGAACCATCGAGGACTACAACCCTTATGAAATCCTGCTCCAGACGGCAAAAGGGCAACTCCTGGTATTCAAGCATGCCATCGCCACGATTGAAACGATAGATGAAACGAAAGGCTACAGGTCAAGCATTTAGGAGTCAGGAAAACGGCAAACGTAGGGACGAACTGTGTGCCCATGAAAACCAGCAATTGCCCCAATATAGGCAATCTCAGGAGGTAAGAGAAATATGATCGAAAATAAGGCACAGCTCTTGGCCGATTTGGCCTACGTTGGCTCGAAAGTTCAAGCTAAAACCAATGTGTACCTATTCTCAGGAGCTGCTTTTCAATGGCATGGCTTGAAGGATGCCACTAAGGATATCGATATCTGTTGCTCATATGAAGAAGCCGATCGGATTGTATCTGTACTCAGGATGTTCGGTAGGATGGAGTCTGTCACCGGGATCAATGATATTCATTTCCTAAGAATATTTTTGAAATCGTTCGCATTACAGATCTTCATTAGAGAAATATGGATGGGCGATGAATACCAACTTCTGGAAGCGGCCCATTGCGATTCGCTCACATTTGATGGTATAACCTTTTTGATTCCCGATATAAAAACACTCATCATGATCAAAGACAGGCAAATCCAAGCACTATACAATGAGTGGAAGAAATTGAAAGGTGAGATGTGTATCTAAATCTTCGCAGTCGCCGCGTGACCGTATCCTCTGGATACTGGCCAACAGTGACGGAAAGATGGAGAGGATATTATCTAGCTCCATCTTTTTTTGCGAGAAGATTCAAAGATTGACTTCGACAATTAGCCAAACCGAAATCGTCATATAGTAATAACAGAAAAGGCAATTGGGTTCAAAGACTGTATGCGATGGACGCGAAAAAGAGTGGAACAAGCGACACCCATCAGTCGGATCCGGGACAGGTTGATATGATATACCAGAAGTTGCTGCTCAGCATAACGTTTATTGCTTTTTTCTTGGTACAGGCAAATGCCCAACCAGGTGACCCGCTCGATCCTAATCAACTAGGCGAATCTATGTCCATGCCCATGTCCCAAGAGCTTATTCAGGAAGCCAGGAATGCGGGAGTGATAACGGAATCCAATCCGCCCTCTGAATCAGATAGCAAACAACTAAGTTTATCTGTTGCGCCTCAGCCCGAAGCGGGTGCAGATAATTCTCTGAATAATGTGAATGTAAATGTAACCGGCGCCTGGTCCTTCGATCTCAAGGGCAAAGCCTTAGAGCAAATGAAACTGTATCTGATCCAGAACAAAGATGTGGTCATAGGTCAGGGAGTCATAAATAGAGAAAATGAACCGAAAATGCCACAGCCAGCGGCTCAATATCAGGGGGAAGGATGAACTTAACCGTGATACCAGTGGGAGTTTCGAACCTGTACAAGCTCAATCTGTCACTATCCTCCATGGATGGGGGGACCTATACCGCCTACATGGCCGATGGTAGCAGCCGGTCCGGCCAGGTCACATACACGGTTTCCTCGAATATTTTCAAGCCTGCATCTACGGTCGCCAAAGATGGGCCTGACTCATATGCGACCCCGGGCTCGGCAGCTGCGACGCCCATTCAGCTTTCGGGGGCTCAGGGGCCAAGCGGGAGCACTAGCTCCACCGTATCCTCCAGCATGTCTTCTGGCGGGGGATCAATGAGCGAAGAATCATCCAGCTCTTCATTCTCCGGCTCTGTTGTGTGAATATAATCTATAACACACAACAAATTTTACTTATCATGCAGGAACCTCGGCGATCAAAATTCACATCGTCATCAATGGCTCCATCGAAAAGACTCAATAGGCGCAAAACAAATATTAGATGAAAGCAGATATGATTTGGATGTGATGTTAAATGAAAGGAATCATTATAATCTCCGTAATCCTCCTAGCCGGACTAGCCTCTGCATACACTCCTGAACAGCAGACCACATTAGACGGTATGAACCTTAGCTTCCAGCTCGGCATAGCCTACGAAAAGGCAAGTCAGGGACAAGAAGTGACTGAGTTCAATACCCTAGTCGATGAATATAATGGGTGGATCCGGCAACATTTTGGCGAGGATGCAAAATTGCTCATGTCAAAGATAAATGAGATCTCGCCTTTGGCAGGAGACCAAAATGTGAGAGACCCATTTAATACCAGCAGCGATCTCTCAAAATTTGGAAAACAAATGGTATATAATCAGAGCTCGGACGGGGGCAATAAGCAATTGATTGAAGAGGATCTTGCCCAACAAACCTTGAGAAATTTCTAATCCTTGAAGATTGGATCTTTTTTGAGATTTGAATAAAGCCAAGAAAATTATTTCATATAATACCCTATAATCGATGATCTCCGGTATGATGGATGATAATAGGACCGGCCACAGATCCCTTGTAGGCTGTAGGATAGCAAGCTAAAGAACAGACAACTGGAGAGACACAAGTTAAAGCAACCCCATGTTTTCGAGCTGCGTCCTGGCGATCCGCGCGCCTTCTTCGCACTCCTCCGGAGTTTTGCCGCCCGTGATCACCAATTTGCCTGAGCTGAAGATGAGCACTACTACCTTGGGCTGCTTGATCCTGTAGACCAGCCCGAGAAACTGCTCAGGCTCGTACTCAATGTTCTCGAAGCCTAGACCCAGGGCAACGGCGTTTATGTTCAAACGGGTCTTCAGGTCGGCGGAGGCCACAATATTCTGAACGTGGATCTCGGGCTCCAGATTGATCTTCTTACAACCGATAGACTTGAGCTTCTTGGCCAAGTTGGTGACAACCATACGAACATCCTCGACGTTCTTGGACCCGGTGCATACTACCTTACCAGAAGTGAATATGAGAAAAGCAGCTTTAGGGGCCTTGACTCGGTAGACGAGACCAGGGAACTTCTTCTTGTTATACTCAGCGCCCTCCAGATCGAGTTCAGAGCCAAAGAAGGTCTATGACATTTTTGAAGTATTTGAGTATAATGTCATAGAACCAACCGTTTCACTTGGCAACGATCCGAAAAATATAGATATCCTGCCAAAGAAATAATATTCTTTTGATATTATAATAGAAACGAAACCGAAACGGTAGTAGCAGATCAACTAAAGCAAGCATCAAACTATTATTATCCTTCTCGGATTTATATAATTAATGAAATTACTTTATATACACCCGCCTACAGGCACAAGGCTACCCCCCTATTCGACCGTTGCCAAAGGTCACGATAGCCCAATATTGGAACATCCTGCAGTTCCTCGACCTTTGCGGTCAGCCTTGTAGTCTGGCGACCATCATTGGGCCTGTGCCCACAGTTAAGGGCAGGCCAAAGGGCTTCTGCTCTCCTCATAGCTCGAATGGTCTCCTTGCGGCTCACAGGCTCTCCGCCGGCACCAGAGAATAAGATCCTGGCTTGTTGGGAGTCTAAGGCAATCTCTTTCCTTCGCAGAGGATCATCCTGGATGGTGGTCTTGATATAATCCACAATCTGGATCGCTCTGGCTTGTATTTTGCTGATGACCTGGATTATCTTCCCTCCTTCCTCAGGTCGGCTCTTCAGAGCTTCGCGAATTTTTGTTAAAAGCTGCCTGATATAGACATTGAGCAATTGTAGCTTCTCCAAGGGTGATCTTGTGGCCTTGAGGCTATCCGAGGTCCTGGTGACCATCTTGGATAGTTCCCTGCCCCGCAATATGCCGGCGTCTCGGATCATTTCGGCTATTTGGTTATGGGTGAAGATCATCTCTTCTAAAAGGCCCTGGAACTCGGAAAGAGGAATTTCAAGAATAGGATCATCTGGCGGTACAATATTGGCTTTGGGAGATGTCCCAAAGGTATTTATTCTAGCTGAGGCTACATTATCCATAAGGTTGCGCTCCTGTGGTTGGAGTTTTCTCCTGACGGTCTTGTACACCGTCAGAAGTCCAATTTTTTCATGACGATTTTATCTTTAAATTCTAGTTCTCTTTGGAAACAAGCCCCTACTCTTCGATTCTACGGATAGTCACGAGGATTTTATCACCGTCTTTTATACCAAGAGTCTCCCTGATATATATTGGCACAGTGATGCGTCCGTCTCGGACTACTTTCGCGACCGTTTGTAGTTCTTCCGGCTTTGCTCCCATACGTATATTCTTTTTTTTTATTAGCTTAAATTATTATCGGTGATTATCTCCTCTCAGAGCCTATGATCCAGTAATTGGTATAATTGGTATGAAGTGTGTGAGTGATATAATGCTGAATATCGTCGATGTTATCCCAAAACGCAAGCACATCACATTTTTCAAGCTCGGCAAGCTCTGGGTCTTCAAGCAATTCTTCGATAACCGTGCGTTATTCGATGCGTTGCTGAACTATTACAACAAAGACCTGTTTCGCTTCGAGTTCAAGTCCATTGGCGCGAGGAACAATGCTCTCAAGCTCCTGGAGCGCAACGGCTTCGACTATGACCTGGTGGAGGACATGAAGGGCTATGTGGTCGAGCTCCCCAAATCAGCGAAATATGCGCAGATCCTGAAGAACTCCGTATCCTTCAAGGAAACTGCGAACGAGAGAATATTCCTAATGAAAGATCTGGCGGCGGTTGAAGAGGCTGTGAGCCTGGGTGCAAAAATAGTAGACGGGGAAGTTGCCTTCTGATCACGTAGCTGCTATATCCTTCAGCCTCTGGATGGCCTGCATACTCCTGGCAGCCTCACTGTTTTTCTCTTCTTCATAGTGTTTTATGATCTCCCCAATGGGTACGCCAAGTTTGTAGATTTTCATGGGCCGACCTTTTCCCTCGGCCTTGATATCGCGTTCTTCTACCCAGTTATTTTGGCGTAGTGTACGCATCCCAATGCTAACTTCGGGCTGTCTCAGGTTTGTTCCCATCTCAATCTCTCGGGAGGTTACCTCGTCTGTGTTTGCGAGATAAGTTATCATTGTGGCCACATTTCTTGGCACATTTAGACTTCGCAGTGCTCCTACGAATTCCAGATCTTTTTCGTCCAACTCTTTAACGACTGACTGTTTTATTATAATCCCTCTTTCTTAATAGATTTGTTAGTCATATATAAATATTTTCTTTAAACCGGAGTTATATCACAAAGGTGGCCGGAAGAGCAAATGCCGATTGTTATCGAAATTGGTGATCTATCTTTTGTGCTCAGAAAAGTTCTATGGTATTATTGTAAAACTATGTCCTAGAACTAAATTGCACGTTTCTAAGGGTAGTCAGAAATCACTTTCGCAACGCACGGATGATCCTTTTTAACTATTACTACTACTGTTGAGATTGGAGACAGCCTCCCCATTCATACTCCCTTTATGGCTGGCTCCAGCTATCCCTTTTACCGTGGTGTAGCCAAGGAAGCGGTGGGCTGGGGTGCAAAAATAGTTGAGACGGAAGTTGCCTTCTGATCAGATCGCAGTCATTTCCCTTAGTCTTTGGAAGGACTCCATGGCCTGGGCGGACTCGCTATTTTTCTCTTCTTCATAGTGTTTTATGATCTCTCCAATGGGTACGCCGAGCTTATAGATTCTCACGGGTCGGCCTTTTTCCTTTGACTTGATATCGCGTTCCTCGACCCAGTTATTTTAGAAGTAAGTCATAATGTAACCTCAATATCGCGATGCAGAAAATCGTTATGCCTGAAAGCAAAACCTCTTTGGAGTACTTTCTTATTCCACTGTGATTCATTAGAGAAAATAGAGAAAGAAACCTTTTTTTTGCGCTCCAAAAAGTTCTAGTACATTCTTAGCAATTCTTGCTGAAATGCCATAGAAAAATCTATGGAGCCTCGTATTCTGTGGTGTAGTAGTTATTACCAGTACCAAACCGCTAGCATACAGTTTTAGATCAAATCATAAGAGTCCTGGTCTCCGGCTCCATCAAGTGCCTATCAAGCAAAATGGTAGTACCACATCATTGCCTCACATCCTGGATAATGTGGTACTACTCTTGCAGTGGCCTCTGAGTTCTGGGTAGGATTGCAACGGAGATCGCCGGGCTCACGCCTGAGCAGCATGAGAAACTTGCAGTGGCCTCTGAGTTCTGGGTAGGATTGCAACGGCCCCTTGCAAGGCATCTTCTCCGGCAGATATCCTTGCAACCCTATGCGATGCAAGCAATGTGACATCACATTAAAACTTGCAAGGCATCTTCTCCGGCAGATATCCTTGCAACAGGGTCCTTTACCATGTTATCTCACGACCTTTAGATCATCGGTGGCCGGGCCTATCATTCATCAAGCCCGGAGATCATTGGTTATAGGTCATTACAGAAATTAATTTGTTTTGTTTTATGAAAATAGTGAATCCGCCTTCTAAATACCTTCTTGGCGGCAAAACTCATCAAAATCCATGTACTTGTCCTTCTCTTTGAGGAACCGCCTGTACTCAGCATCGGCGTAATCTTCCTCTTTAGTAAGGACTTCTCTGGCAACTTCGGCAGCCATATTTAAACCTCTATATCCCATTTTATTCCTCTTTCTTTATAACTCTACCTGTAGTCCGAATCCCCGGATCTCGGAAACATCTTTGAGATGAAAACCGTATCTCCTTCAATGAAATACTCTGCTCGATGCCTTCCAATTCTCATCCGATAAAGCGGAGGTCTTTTTCCTTTCTCTCTTATAATATCGCATTGCGGTCTGGGTGTGTATGGGTCATGCCTGAGTTCATTGATGTGATCCTTGATCATTCTGGCATCGTTTTTATCCAGACTCTTCATGTACTTCTGTGCCCGCTGTGAGATCGTTACTTTGAACGCCACAAAACCGCCCCTATGCCCCCTTATCCTTTTCCATTTCCTCAGTCACAAGCCTGAATATGTCTGGGTATTTTTTTGATAATCCTTCTTCGATTAAGGTTTCTGCTTCTTCGCTTTTAGAGTAGTCTGGCACGGTTTTTTTCAGATAGTACATTATAGCAGATACTCGTGGTGACCAGAAAGACACTCTTGGACGTTCTTTATATGCTATCCTCACAGATTCATGAACAAGTGAAGTATTTATAACTTGTGAACTTGTGTCATTGGTAAGATCTAAGTTGTTCTCTTGTGAAACAACTTGTGAACTTATAACTTGTTCAGTTTGATCCCTTTTCTTATCAAGTTTCTTCTCAATAAGGTCCATCATAGATGCTTTTCCGCCAGTTTCTTCTTTCTTCGGGGTCATCCAATCACCTCTTCTGCTAATTTTTCGTATGCTTTAGCACCAGTAGACTCAGGATCGGTCAGATAGATTGGCTGTCCATAACTAGGTGCATCAGCCAACCTAATGTTTCGAGGGATAACAATTCTGAATACCTCTTCACCAAAACGTCTCCTTATCCTCTCTGCTATGTCTTTACTCGGATTTGTTCGAGCGTCGTACATCGTCAGAAGAAACCTCTTCTTCATCTCGTGACCAAGTTCGTTGGTTACAATGTCGATCATGTCCATGAGCATCGCCAAGCCCTCTAATGCGAAGAATTCTACCTGGACGGGTATCAGAATAGTGTCACAAGCAACGAGTCCGTTCAATGTCAGGTAACCGAGGCTGGGCGGGGTGTCAATAATAATGTAGTCATATCCATCCGAAAGTTTTCTTCTTAGGATGGTTTCTCTGTCGATTATATTTGCCATATCTCGCTCGGCTTTCGAGAGTTGATTGTTCGTTGGAGCGATATCTAGACCTGGGATCATGGTGGGTATAATGAGATCTTGAATTGCAAGATCACCCATTAGCACGTCATACATCGTTTTTTCTAAATGCCACTTATCGATCCCGAAGTGTGTCGTGGAAGACCCTTGAGGATCTACATCAACCAGCAAGACTTTTTTTCCTTTCACGGCAAGATAGGTTGATAAGTTGACTGCAGTGGTGGTTTTTGAACATCCACCTTTTTGATTTGCTACTGCGATAACCTCCATAGCAACATGGTGGACTGCTGAGTTTATAATACTTACCAAGGTATGCGCTTATAACTTGTGAACTAACTTATAAGTTATTAACTTATAGGTTGGTTCGTTAATAACTACATTTTTTGGAAAGGGATCGAAAACTATATATCTCGGCAATTGACTATATAGTATTCGGTGAAAGTCGATACATCACCCTAACACCCAATTTACCCGTCGGCTTTCCCCTCCTTATATTCTTGATCTCAGCACTTCTTTATACCACAATTAACAATCATCCAGTCATTGCCAGCTAGATCACTTACAAAAAGATAACCCATAAAAGGCCTCTTGGAGTTAGGCCCGTTGGCTGGCCGGGCCGATGATCTCCATCTTGCGGGTTCTAGTTCAGCGATTCTAAAATGACTTAGAACTTTTTCCGACACAAAAAAAGAAGTCCTCACCTAATCTCATCATGCCGCCTGAACCTACAAGCTCTCAAGACTTTTTCGGCCTTCTCTTCATCGAGTTTGCGCTTGCGTTTCATTTTTCTGTCTCTGGCTTCGCTCATGATCGCACTCCCTTTTCCCCCTAGAATGTGCATTTGCCTTGATAGAGAATAATCAGAAAATAGTATAATCGAGTCTCAGGCGGTTCAGCACCGAATCCACAGCGTCCTCCGCAGAGGAGCTAATCACCGAAGTAATAAGCCTGACCCGCGCCCAACGATCTCGACTCCATCCTGACGAGCCAGCACAGCACTGGAATTTGACACAGCGTCCGTTCTACAGGAACCCGAAAGCACCGTCAGATGCTGGGCCTGTGCTGGCTCATACAGCTTTGATTATGTGCCGCCTCATGCCCCGATCGTGTATTAGCGCGAGATCTCCAGCAGATTACTATGCCAATCACGGCACGCAACTTTTTCTTCCTGCCTTCTATCTCACAGGTTCGTAGCCGAATGCATTGCCTCGACGACATGCATCTCCTGGAACAAGGATGCAACCCATGCACGTTGCCCTGCATGTTGCCCATTGTGGGGCAATTATCCTTGCCATCTGAGCATTATCGGATACGTTTTATCCCAACGGCACGCCCGCCAACCTCTCGCATGAAGCGGCAAACTACTCATATAGTCATTATTGATACTTATAGTTTTTGCTAGAGAGCGGATTGATGGTTGAGGATTATTGGATTAAAGAGCAATTTTTGCAAGTTATACATATCACATTATACAACACCGCAAAATAGCCTAAATCCTCTTCTGGCAAAGTCCTCATTCCATATCTTATAAGAATGATAATCAAGTTTTCTTGAGCGGTTGCTGCTATCGATCAATTGATTTTATTGCTATCGATTCCGCAAATGTGGAACTTGGAGCGCAACATATTGCAGTTTGAGGTGGAAAGTATCCTTATAATCATATCTTGTGGTTTAATGGATATCGAAAAAAGAGGTATGGTTTTGCGGGTTACATGTACTTTGGCAAACAGGGAATACACTATTCTTCATCGGGACGAAAATTGCATTTAGCGTATCAGTATTCGACACGTATAATCAAACTAAAAAAGAATGACAAAGTGGAGGGAATGCAGTCCTCCACTAGCCGCCAATTTTGGTCGGACATTAGGTCATTTGCCGTATATTATGTCATTCGGTATGTTGTTTTTTATAACAACTTTTGTGCCAACAAATGTGACCAACGAGTTACTGAATATCGCACCGCCTACGCCTTGGGTAGCCTGGTTGTTTGTTATCTGGCTCGTTCCTCCGATAGTTACCTTGGCTTGATCGTAGTTGAAAATGCCACCACCCCATCCAGCTTTGTTCCCGGAGATGATGCAATCAGTCAACGTCAGAACTCCGCCAACAACGTTTGAAATGCCGCCTCCGTGGACAGCGGTATTATCAATGATCTTGCTGTTAATTATATTTGCGTTGCCTGTGCCCTCATTGAAGATACCACCGGCGTGATCACCTGCTTTGTTCCCAGAGATGATGCTGTCTCTAATCGTTAAAGTACCATCTGTTACATCATCGCCAGGATCTCTATAGTTATAAATGCCTCCACCGTGGCTCCCAGCGGTGTTCCCAGAAATGGTGCTGCCGATTATAGTCGCTATTCCCTCATTGAAGATGCCAGCACCGCCTGTCGTTGCTGTATTCCCGGAGATGGTGCTGCATGTTATCGTTACTCTGCCGTAGTTGAAAATGCCTCCACCGTAGTCTGCCAAACCATTCTGGATCGTCATGCCTGATAGAGTTACATCCACGTTAGCATTATTCTTGCCGATATCGAACACGGTACCCGCATTTGACCCATCAACTATGGTACTTGTCGCTCCAGCTCCCCTAATTGTCACTGATTTATCGATCTTTACGTTCTCCTTATAAGTTCCCGCAGCCAAGTTTATAGCGTCGCCCCATTCGGCAATATCCAAAGCTTTTTTAATCCCTATCGTAGGATTGATATAATATCCTAAATTTCCTGTTGGAGCACTACCTGTTGTCGCTGCCATACTTAAATCATATTCAGATCCGAAATTGGGAGTCCTGGTCTTGGTTGCAGTTCCGACTTTTGCGGTTCCCACAAATGATCCGGTTATGTGTTGCCCGGTTTCCGTTGCACATGCTATAGCATTATACGCATATGCTTTTCCGTCATACGCAGTCAAAGATTTCGCATCGTCCAAGCTTACCGTTGAGGTATCTCCCTTGCTATCATAGGCAGCCATGATCTGGTTTATCGATCCGCTAGTTGAAGATGCACTCATTGAATCAACACTGACTCCAGCAGCGTTGAGTCCACTTGAATATCGTGCAGCATCTGCCAATACAGAGTACCCGTACAGAGATCCTTGTTTAACATCTGTCGATGCACCTGTGGCATCTCCCGTCGAATCTACTGCCCAGGTTGTGGCTAGAATCTCATTGCCGTTAGCACTATCGAGAATCTGTTGCGCAGATGCAACGTGATCCATTCCCAGCCAGGGTGCCGGCCCTGCATATGCAGCATTGTAGTAACCTTTCACCGATCCATATTTTACATTCAGGTCTGCTCCTGCTTTGTCTCCTGCTGAATTACTTGCACGCGAATAAGCATTGAGAGAATCCGCTGAACTGGCTCCTATCCATTGCTGTGCCCAGACTGCATCGCTTACCCCAACTTGATCTTTGACGGGGTAATAATTATCGCTATAGGTAAATCCAGCCACGTTTGTTCCTGTTACCCCTATTTCAGCATAATCTCCATTTGTATTTTGCACCCAGGGGTCGATATTAAGGTCGTCAATAACCCCAACAGAGCTTACAGACGACTGCGTGACCGAACCATCTGAGGTTAAGATACCTTCTGCAGAGCTGCCTTCACTAACAGCTACCGAAGAACCACGGCCTACGCTGACAGATTCGCCATATGCTCCTGAAATCAAGAAAAATACTGCAAGGAGCAGTACGGCCAACTTCTTATTTGAGTTCATTTCAAATCTCCCGGTCGAGAGCATTGCCTTTGTTGTACCAGGCCATTGCAAGTTTGGGATCTAACCTGATGGCCTTGTCCAAAGCTTGGATGGCATCAGCATAGTTACCCTGGTCATGGAGAGCGACGCTTTTGTTGAACCAATCTTCTGCTGTCTGCTGACATTGTACTGATGTCATCGATCTCATAAGTCCGAGGAAGTGCTTAACGAAGATATGTTTGTTGGCCTCTACCATTCTACTTCAATCACCCATGCCAGGTAGTAAGTAGTTCCAACTTCTACACGCCATGAGGCGTGGCTATTATTACCGGTGCGCAATCGCCATCATTGGATAATGGAGTGAACCCCTCCTTTTACCAGTAAACACGCTACAGCTTTCAAAAGAGCTATGATTGTCACTTACCTTCCAGCTCCCTGGCTCTGGCAAAAGCATCATTTGCCTCTATGTTATGATTATGTTTCTTGAGAGCACGACCTTTATTGTACCAAGCCACGGCGAAGCTCGGATTTAACTCGATGGCTTTGTCGTAAGCCTGAATGGCCTCTACATATTTGCCCATATCGCAGAGCATATTGCCTTTGTTATTCCAAGCTGCTACGTAGTCGGGTTTTAGTTTGATGGCTTCGTCGAAAGCCTGAAGAGCCTCATCGTACTTGCCCAGTAATTTGAGTGTATTGCCTTTGTTGATCCAAGCTTCTACAAAATTGGAATTTAGTTCAATAGCTTTATCAAAAGCTTGGATGGCATTGTCGTATTTGTCCTGTTGCGCAAGGGCATTGCCTTTGTTACACCAAGCCTCTTTGAATAGAGGATTGATCTGTATGGCTCTATCATGGGCGTTGACTGCATCCTCGATAAAGCCTAGTGTCTCGTCAGACTTGTAACGTCGGATAGAGTCTTAATAGTTTTATCCTGGCATCCTCAGTTGTGAATTGCCAATTAACTTTTGCATTTTTGTTGTTCCGGAATTTTTGCCATGCTGTGACTT
>Ga0209748_1000933_pt1 | contig 14782 bp, 8 predicted proteins | sample BarGraIncu00421A_FD_185490 | JGI IMG/M metagenome (GOLD analysis project Ga0209748, IMG submission 185490) | Arctic peat soil microbial communities from Barrow, Alaska - Barrow Graham LP Incubations 004-21A (SPAdes) (version 2) | ecosystem: Environmental > Terrestrial > Soil > Wetlands > Peat... | reverse complement strand
GCATAGCCCAATAGCCCCACACTTATTTTTTTATTGATATTCAAATATTGATTTTAAATTTAACGAACTATTATTATTGAGGATAGTGTGTAAATTATGATCATGTATGAAAGTATTATAAATGAGATGAAACGTATCATTTATTAAAGATAATGTACATTACATTTGTAACGGCTAGGATGCGAAAGGACTATTCAAATAAGTTTACTGTAATACCCAGACGAAGGGTTGTTGAAAGAGCTTTTGCTTGGTTTGAGAGCTACCGAGACTTAGTAATGACTTCGAATTCAACACTGATACAAGTGAAGACATGATTCAACATGCGATAATAAAGTTATTGCTTAATCTAATTAATAAATAAAATTTAAACAGTTTCTAAAATTTGTTTCATCTTAGCTGATAGTCTATCATTTGATTAACTTTTTGTTTACACACTAATTAATTACAATTTAGCTATTCTAATGCTGTTAAAACCAACTCTTCTCAAATAAATTTCTACACCCATGAACAACAAGTTTCTTCGATTTGTGATGCTAATAGGATGTTTACTTTCAGGTTTCTCCATACAGGCACAAACCACACCAAATGATTGGGAGAATCCACAGGTCTTTCAGATCAATAAAGAGTACCCGGTAGCGACATTTCTGCCTTATGCAGATGAAGCTACGGCTATTGTAGATAATTATGCCAAATCTCCTTATTACCAATTGTTGAGTGGTAAGTGGAAATTTCATTGGGTTCCTAAACCTGATGATCGCCCTTTTGATTTCTACAAAGAAAACTACGATGTAAGCAAATGGAAAGATATTAAGGTTCCTTCAAACTGGGAAGTAGAAGGTTACGGGATTCCAATATATACCAATATGGTTTATCCTTATCCACTCAATTCACCTTTCATCCCTCACAACGATAACCCGGTTGGTTCATATCGGCGTGATTTTAATATTCCCGCTTTATGGGATGGCCGCAGGACCTATCTCCACTTTGCATCAGGCACTTCGGCAATGTATATATGGGTGAACGGACAAAAAGTTGGATATAGCGAGGTCACCAAGAGTCCGGCTGAATTCGATATCACCAAATATGTACGCAAAGGGAAAAACACTGTGGCAGTAGAAGTTTACCGTTGGAGTGATGGTTCGTATCTCGAGGATCAGGATTTCTGGCGTTTATCGGGCATCGACAACGATGTTTATCTCTACAGCACTCCTCATTTAAAAATAGCTGATTTCTTTGCTCATCCCGATCTGGATACTTCATATAAAAACGGATTGCTATCGGTTGATGTGAAACTGAAAAACTATCAGTCAGAGGCATTGAAAAACCAGGTGCTTGAGATTTCAGTACTGGATGAAAACAACAAGAAAATTGCTGTTCAAACTGCAAAATTGGATGTTCCTGCCAATGGAGAAGCGAATACTGTGATTACTAAAACTATCACTGCTCCGAAATTATGGAATGCCGAAACGCCTAACCTTTATACATTGTTGCTTACCCTGAAGAATGCTCAGGGAAATCTTTTGGAAGCCACATCTTGTAAGATCGGTTTCAGAAAGATCGAGATCAAGGATGGTCAGTTACTGGTTAATGGTGTTCACATTCTGATAAAAGGAACCAATATCCATGAAATAGATGAGTTCGAAGGTCAGCATGTTGGTACTGAGCTGATGATGAAGGATATCAGGACCATGAAACAGAATAATTTGAATGCTGTTCGAATGAGTCACTATCCGCATTGCGTGGATTGGTATAAATTGTGCGATAGGTATGGTCTGTATCTTGTTGATGAAGCCAATGTGGAATCACATGGTTTTGGTTATGGCAGAGAGAATCCAGCTTATCATGAAGAGTGGTTTGAAGCACACAAAGACCGTGAATACCGTCTGGTAGAACGCGACAAGAATCATCCTTCGGTGATTATCTGGAGCATGGGTAACGAATGCAGCAATGGTACTGTTTTCCAGGAGGTCTATAAATGGATCAAACAACGCGACACGTCACGTCCGGTTCAGTTTGAGCAGGCCGGTCAGGGGAACAATACGGATATCGTTTGTCCGATGTACCCTGGCATCGATTACATGAAAAGCTATGCTTCGAAACCTCAAACCAGACCGTTTATCATGTGCGAATATGCGCATGCAATGGGTAACGGAACCGGTAACTTCCAGGAATACTGGGACATCATCGAAAGCAGCAAAAACATGCAGGGTGGTTTCATCTGGGACTGGGTTGATCAGGGATTGAACAAAAAAGACGCCAATGGTAAGATGTATTATGCTTTTGGCGGTGACCTTGGAAGTGAAGGATATCATCACGACGAGAACTTCTGTTGCAATGGTTTGGTAGCGCCTGATCGTACGCCTCACCCCGGTTTGTTCGAAGTGAAGAAATCGTATCAGTATATCCAGTTCAGAGTGAAGAACCTGAAAGAGGGGATGATCACGGTGAAGAATATGTTTGACTTTACCGATCTGACCGGTTACAACTTCAAATGGGAACTCGTGAAGAATGGCAAAAAGGAAGCAGATGGCAAATTCACACTTGACCTTGCGCCCAAAGCTGAGAAAGATGTTAAACTTTCTTTACCGGCCATGCAGTTTGCTCCGGGAACAGAATACTTTATCAATGTTTATGCTTATTCAAATGTTGCTAACGATATCATTCCTGCAGGGTTTGAAATTGCCCGTGAACAGTTTGCATTTACCGAAAACAATTGGTTCTCACCGGTTACAACGGGGAGTGGCAAACCAACTGTTGTATCTACGGACCGGCAGATTACGGTTACCGCCGGAAAGGTCGTTCTCAATTTCGGCAAACGCAACGGATCACTCGACAGCTATTCTGTTAATGGTAAAAGACTCATTGAACAGGGACCTGAAATCAATTTCTGGAGAGGCCCAACCGATAATGACTTTGGTAATAACATGCAACGCAAGAGCAGTATCTGGAGAACTGCAGGTGAAAACAGACGTGTTGCAAAAGATATCGTGGTTAAAGAAGAAGGTTCAACAGTTTCGATCACGGTTCAGTACCTGTTAACAGATATCGCGTCGGATTACTCGATGACCTATACTGTTAATGCAGATGGGGCTTTAAAGATCGAAGCTGAATATACTGCAGGTCCAAATGCTTTGCCTGAAATGCCTCGTTTTGGAATGTTGTTTACTTTGCCTTTGGCGATGGACAACTTCAGTTATTATGGCCGTGGTCCATGGGAAAACTACAGCGACCGGAAGTTCTCAAGCTTCGTGGGTGAGTACAAGCTGAAGGTTTCTGAACAGGTGATGCCTTTTGTCCGTCCACAGGAATTTGGAAACAGGGTTGATGTAAGATGGTTGACGCTGACAAATACTACAGGACAGGGAATCCGTGTCGAGGGTTTGCAGCCTTTGAGTGTAAGTGCTTTGAATAATCGTCCTGAGGATTTTGATCCGGGCCTGACCAAGAAACAACAACACCCTAAAGATGTGTTTAAACGTTTCAATGTAACGCTTGCAGTCGACCTTGCTCAGAGAGGTGTTGGCGGGGATGACAGCTGGGGTGCTTTGCCGCATCAACCGTTCAGACTGATGGATAAAACCTACAAATATGGTTTTGTAATCAGTCCTCTTGAGAAGTAAAATTTAAAATAATTCCAATAAAAATGGGCGGAAATCAGAATTGGACACAATATTTTAAATATAATATCCCAAGATGAAAAAACTTAAAGCAGCAAAGGGAAGAGTAGTAATTACACCACCTGAGCGATCCACGATGGCAGGCAATATCAGACTCGATAATAAATCCAGAGGTATACATGACGATTTATATTGCAATATCCTGATCTTAACAGACAACAATACGAAAATTTGTTTGCTTGGATTTGATCTGATCGGACTTGAATACACAACTTGTGAGGATATTAAAAACAGGATAGCAAAAGCTACGGATATTTCTGCAGCGAATATTGTAATGTGGGCTACTCACACACATTCCGGCCCCGATACCGGCATGCGCATGTACCAAGGAACCGGAGATTCAATTGATGCCTACCTTGAGGATATGTCAGTCAAGGTTATTGCTGCAACATCAAAAGTTAATGAAAAATATGAAGAGGTCATATTAAAAGCAGGAAAATCACATGTTACTGATCTGAGTTTCAACAGACGTCTGGTTAAAAAGGACGGTTCTGTAGTTATGAATTTCGAGGAGTTTAATGTAAACGATATAACCGGCACTACCGGACCTATTGATAAAGAATTAATTACATTGTCTGTTTGGGATAAGAATGACAAATTGTTTGCTTTGCTTGTCAATTTCACCCTTCATCCTGCAATCCTTGTAGGGTATAAATGGCTCATTTCCAGAGATTTTATAAATTATCTAGACGAATACGTCATAGATAAATACGGAACCCAGGTAGTAACTCTTTTTGCAAACGGTGCCGAAGGTAATATCAACCATCTTAATTTTCAGGATCCTGCTCAATTGAGAAGTTTTGAGGAAGCCGAAAGGATAGGCAAAAAACTTGGAGCTTATGTCAGTGATACTATCAGTGATTCATCAGTGCTTGACGGGAAAATAAGATTCATTTCCGAAAAGGTCACAATTCCACTTCGTAAAATTACCGAAGAAGAAAAGCAATGGACAAATATGGTTCTTGAACGCGATAAGGACTTGGATGAAGATATGCTTGACGGTATTCCAGATAAAACTTATGCTAAAATGATAAAGGGAATGCTTGTCAGAAAGGATAAAAAATTTGAAACGGTTTTGCAAGGTATGGCTATTCATAATTTTGCATTTGTAACATTCCCGGGAGAAGTGTATGTAGAGTTCGGGCTGAAAGTTAAGGAACTTTCACCATACAAAAGTACCATGATAATAGGTATGGCAAATAGCCAGTCGGGCTATATTCCTAAAAAAGAAGCTTTTTCACAAGGCGGTTATGAGGTACGAACAGCCTGGACAAGCCAATTGGTTCATGAAGCAGGGGATATTCTTGTAAACCTAGTCAAAAATAAGGTTTTAGACAATTTATCAGGACAAAGTGTAAAAGTGATTGAGAGAAAGGCATCAGACAACAAGTATCTCCATAAAGATTTTCATATAGCCCTGAATCTTTTGTTAACCTATCTTTATGAACATTTTGGTAAAGATGCCCTTGTAGACTATCTGAAACAATATTCTCAAGCATATCATAAACCCCTTAACCAAAAACTTATATCTGGTGATATAGAGGCACTTGTTATCTATTTTAAGGATATTTACGAAAAAGAGGAATGGCCTGTTAATATCTCATCCGATGAAAACTCTATAGAAATTACTCAGGATGCATGTCCTGCCATTACACACATCGTGCAAAAAGGAGGGAAACTTTGTCCCTATTACCGGGAAACATACAACACTGTATATAAAACTATCTGCGAAAATACATCTTTTGAATATGTTCTGGAATATTTTAATGATGAAACAGGAGCTTGTAAACAAATATTTAACAGGAAGGATGTAAAACAATGATCTCATGCACAGAATTTATTCCTGCTTACAGCGAGGGATTTAAATTTTTTGAACTGTTAGGTGGACGGAAAGAACTGGAGAAATTCTGGGGTTATCTCTCCGATTTATATTTAAAGGATACCTTAAGCAAACTGGTAGCTGAAGAAGGATTAGAAGGATGTAATACATACTGGTCTCAGTCATTGAATGAAGAAGCTGCTGATTTTAAAATGGTGCTTGATGAAATAAAAGGAGAATTCAGAATTGATATGCTTAAATGTCCGTCAAAAGGAATGTTGAATGAATTAAAACATATTGATCCATATCATTCATATTGCGATCATTGCACTGCTCTATATCGGCCTATTATTGAGCAAAAAGGTTATAAATATGATGAGGATTTGTCTAACTGCGATGAGGCAAAATGTATTATTACAATTTCTATAAAAAAAAGAATCTTTAATAATAAGAATGAAAAATAATTGGCAATTGTGACGGAAAAATGGGCAGAGGAATGCAATGGCAGGTTATGTCTTTGTGGATGACACTGCGTAACAGCCCAGACATGTGGTTTCCATCAAGTTATGCCTACGCTGCCCGGGAAACTGTTCTTCTTAAGTGAACTTGCCGGACTGCTGGGAGTTGAAAGTAATTATAGGAGAACATATTTTATATTTCTCTAAAGGAATTTTATTTTTCTAATAAAACTTAAATTTAAATACTATGGTAGAAAATCTGATGAAAAACGGTTTTTATTCTGCGTTGGGAACCCCAACTGATGTTGATGGGAAACTCATCGAAAATAGTTTTTCCAAACAAATTGATTTCATGATCGAATCAGGCGTTGCAGGAGTGTTATGTATGGGGTCTATGGGTAAAATGGAATCCATCAGGAATAGTGAATATCCAAAAATTGCAGAAAAATGTGTTAAAATGGTCGCAAAAAGAGTACCTGTCATGGTTGGTGTCATGGATTGCTCAGCCAGCAGGGTTCTCGATAGAATAGAGGCATTGGGGAATATCGATATTGATGGAGTAGTTGCGACAGTCCCTTATTACTCAAAAGTAAGTAACAGCGGAATAATAAATTTTTACACTCAAATCGCAAAAAAGTCAAAGTACCCAGTATTCATTTACGATCTTCCTTCTGTTACTCAATCTCCGGTTACTGCTGCTATTTTGAAACCATTAATGGAAATTCAAAATATTAAAGGTATAAAAACTGCTAATATCAATTTGATCCTCGATCTCTTACGAAATGAACAGGTTCGTAATGATTTTTTACTTTTCTACAGCGGACTTGACTCATTCGATGCAGCTATACAATCTGGCATAAAAAGAAACCTTGACGGAATGTTTACCTGCACTCCCTATAATTCTAGAATGATGTATGAAGATATTGAAGAAGGTAATCCCAAAAAAATATCTGAACATTTGAACAACATATTAGCCCTGAGAAATACTTTTCTAAAAGAAGATGTTCTTGCAGCATATTCATATGCAATGGAACTACTAGGCTGTCCGGGCAATTACCATTCCGACTATGCCGTGCCGATTTCAGAAAAACTCAAAGAAAATATTTACAGATGCATGAAGGATATCAAAGAGATTTGAGATAACACGACCATGAGGGAAAAAATCCCCAAAGGAAAATGATTATAATGGTGAATTCCATCTGACAATTAAAAAATAAATTATAAACAGATGATATTAACCCATCAAATCTTTAAATAACTTTGGGAATCGTGCAATCCGGATTAGACTTTTGAAGCGCTTCGACCGAAATAAAAGTAAAAAAGTGAGAATAATAGTACCTGTCACCATTTATCCTAAACCGACAAACCTGATGTAGGGATGGCCCTTGTGGCCATCCTTCTTCAATTCCGAAGGGATAACATGATTGTAGATTAAGTCATTGAAATTAAATGAGTCAAAAATTAAAGGATCGAGTAGGCAAGGGCATTTCAGCCCAAGCCTCTCACGGAACCTTTACCTATTGTATTAATTCCTCCCATTTTACCGGTTGATTAAATATTATTAGGCTGGATAATCTGATCCCTTTAATGAGACCTTTTCCTTATCGCTCACTACAAATGCTCTTAACAAATGCAGCATAAGGTGGTTTGAAACCAATTCCTGTAAACCGGTTCCGAGGGGCCACCCTCATCTTTGATACAGCTTTAGAGTGTTGCACGAACACTCTCTCTCATAGCACACTCAGGCACCATTAATTCAATGAGTGAATCAGTCGACAGGACGCGCTGACCCCATTAATCAAAACACGTCATAAACGATCATGCTTCCCGAAGAAAAGTGAAAATATCTGTCTGGTCCTGATTTGATATAATACTCAATACCAATACACTGCAAAACAGTATCATTTTCATTCAAAACAGTCCCCTCCGGAAAAGCAGTCCTCAACGCAGTTGTCAGTGGAGTATTGATTGTTGTATAATCAGAGTAAGTAAAAGTTTGTGATAAGTTTGTCGGACTAATCTTTTCATATCTCAGATTTGATTCATTGTAACCTTAATCAGAAAAAACGCAAAGGTGGTTTACAACGCGGTAATACTGTGCACTTCTTGGGACGAATTCGGAATCAGGATTAAGTCCTGTAATCGTGATAGTTGCCTCGGTACGTGATTCCGAATGACTATTTCTGGTACTCCTTTTGAGCAGAAAGTCGATCTTCCTTTTTTCATGAAGGTTCAGCGATTTCAGTATGGACTTGTTGGCCGAGAAAAAGACTCCTCTTTTACCTCTGATCCCTTCGCCATCTTTCAGATTGATCATCTTCACAATGGCCATCAGCTGGAAAAACTTTTAATTTGGTCATAATCTGCCGGATGATCATGATCACCTCACCTTATTGATGATTAAGAAATTAAGGAGATCAATTTAGTCGGCATATCCACAATACCCCAGAAGCAATGGAATTAAATGGCCCTAACAATTTAATAGCTATTTGGCAATAGTGTTTTGAATATTATAATTTAGCTGAGAGTTTAATTATCCAACTCCATATATGATTGTAACACTTCGATTGATGTCTTTTCATTTGTACTTCCTGTCAGATGGAGGGAAGTTCGCCCAGCTTATAACCTCGCATCGTGCCCTCACAATCAGGATAAATGAAAGTTAAATTACTCAAAATAGGTATAATTAATCCGAAACTGATTGAACTTGTCCAAATGGGTCGCTTATTACTGAAGTTTTAATTGTGAATAGTGAATTTGTTTAAAATTAATTTCACGAAGTGTTTTTAAATTAACAGCAATTCAAATTTCTGACTGGATTACTCGCCCGTTACTGAATGCGGTGCATCAACGGGTTTTGATTGCGGGGAACCGAATTCTCTTAAATAAATTGAAAGAAAAATGATGGCAAAGACAGATAAAAATTCACTTTGCCAGTTTTGAAAGGATTCAAACCATAGCCTGCTATTGCTTAAGTATTGGAACATGGTTTCGGTAGCTTTGCCTTCGAACACCTGGATTTCGTTAAAATCTTTATCGCTGCCATACCAGTGGAGAACGAAAGAGATTAAAAATAAGAGTAGTAAGGATAGTGTCAGGGAGTGTTTGTAAACTGCCAGAATAAATCCGCCTTTTTTGACAGGCCATGGGGCGTCCGGGTGGTTCTTCGGTTGCAGGTCGACTTCTTCCTTGCCGATAAATTTTTTGGATTCGGAAGAACCTTTTTGTTTCAGGAAAACAGTAAACCAGATAAAAAGAGCCATCTGGAAAAATTCACTTTCCCAGTTTTCAAATGTCGCCTGGATAAAGTGTCCGCTACTGAAGTACTGAAAGAGTGGTACAGCGGATTTGCCATGCTCCTGTAAAAAATTATTGTATTCGTGCAAGCCCGTGAGAGCCTGTCCACCCAAGACCAGAGCTGCCATTGTTAAGAATGCTATGCTGAGACCATTTTCGAAGAAAAAGGATTTTTTTTTTACCGGCATAAGACGGTTAACTAAAGGTGAATATCCGGAATGAATTAAAAAAACTGTTCAGATTATAGTTTAACTGCATTGTCCCAGCAATAGCCAGAGAACGATAAAAACCACTATTGTTCCCAAGCAGCCACCGCCTAATTTCGTTGCTCCGTAACCGGCTAAAAGTCCTCTAAAGATATTATTCATTATGTGTAATGTTTGAAGATGAGAAAACATAAGCTATTTATCCAACTTTGTTTGTGTAGCTTCATGCATTGATTGAATTTTGAGTTACAAAGGTAATTACAGATCCAGCTGAAAATGTTACACAATATCGGGAAAACATTACATAATTACCACATTTTTACTAGATGCGCACAAAATATAAGCCTCAAATTTAATGATGTTTGATTATGTGGAAAAAACTTTTAATTTGGTCATAATCTGCCGGAGAATCATGATCACCTCACCTTGTTGATGATTAAGAAATTAAGGAGATAAATTTAAACTGGCGAGGGTGGTCAATTTAGTCGGCTTAACCAGTTTATCAATCTTTATCATTGATCATTTTAACCGGGATTTGAGAGACCACATAAGATGATGTTACCACCTCGCGAATTAATTTTTATGGAATCTAAAAAAATGGGGTCAGCTTCCATTTTCATATATAACAGATTTGTATTCAGTTACTTTTATTGGGAAATGGGCTGACCCCAATTATTCAAATATCCTCCAATACCCATGCTGGGACTATTCAATAAAATTGAAATTGTCCAGACCAGCCCTGTTTCCATTCGGCAACTGGCCCTGAAGTTTCACATTAATTGAACCCCAACAGACTTTACCCCGGGTTGAGAGGTGGCTTCAAGGTTAGTGAACAAATTGCTGATATTCTTCTCCTCAGCAATTTTTTTTAAACATATTCTACTCCCCCGCATAAAATTGAAGAACTTTTCGTTCTTTTGCTTTTCAAAATCATCAACCCGACAAAAGTGAATACAAAGTGGATATCAAGACTATATATATTTTTCGCGGTAACTTTGATGCTATCGGCCTGCCTAAGCAGGGAACAAAAAAGGAGTTTTTTACCCCAAACAAAAGCCTGCTTCGAACAACACCGATTAACAGCAGCACAGGACTCGGCCATCCGCATTGAAATTCATGCCGATGCCAAGGCTGCCCGGCTGGATTCCTTGTTTCAAATAAAATATACCCGGCAGGGGTTAAATGGCACGGTGCTCATTGCCCAGAAAGGGGTGACGATTTATGAAAATGCATTCGGCTACCGTGATTTTTCATCGAAAACTAAGCTAACGCTGAACAGTGCTTTCCAGTTGGCATCTATCAGCAAGACCTTCACGGGGGTAGCCATTTTAATGATGATCCAGGAAGGAAAGCTCGGGCTGAACGACTCCATTCAACAGTATCTGCCAGGATTTCCTTACCACGGCATCACGATCGCCGATTTATTGAGTCATCGAAGCGGGTTGCCCAACTACCTCTATACATTTGAAGACAAGCGAATGCAGAATGAGGCACCCCCCACCAACGATTCCATCGTGAAGTGGTTCTGTGAAGCCAATCCGACACCCGCGCCCTATGGCAGACCGGGAAAACATTTCAGCTATAACAATTCAAACTTTGTAATACTGTCGTGTATTCTGGAGAAGGTGAGCAAAATGAGCTATGCTGATTTCATAAGAAAACGAATCTTAGAACCGCTTGAAATGTATCATTCCTACATCGATACCCCTGCATCGGATTCACTGAAGGAACTCCGCACCTCGGGGCACAATGGCAACCGGGTGAACCGGCGCGACTTTTATGATGGGGTTTATGGCGACAAGGGGGTTTATTCGACCGTTGAAGACATGGCCAAATGGTACTATGCACTCAAAAACAATTGCCTGCTCAACAAGTACTGGCTCAAGCAAGCCTTTACCCCACGCAACCTTGAGAAAAAAAGCAGACATAACTATGGCCTTGGTTTCCGGCTCATGACCAAAAACACCAACATGAGAAAGGTTGAGTATGTTTACCACACCGGTTGGTGGCAGGGTTATTCAACCATGTTCTGGTACAGTCCCTCGAACGATTACATCATCATTATACTGAGCAACAAGCACAGCATGTGTGCATATGATATCAAAACGGCCATTGCCATACTCGAAGGAGGCCATTCAGAGGAAGAGATCTCAGCCAATGAAGACATTGACACACAATAATGTTCAAATGAACATATTCTTCCTCCAATTGATCATATTATCAAATGTTTGTATATTGCAAGCTTAATTTTTGAACTCAAAAAATTGACATCAAACTGATTAACAACATCATACCCTAACCGATGAAGAAGTTATCTATTTTAGTAACCGGAATGCTTCTGTTAATATTGACAGGATGCAATTCAAATTCAGGAAAAAAGAAATCCATGGACACCGCTAAAGACCTGGCCTCAAATCCATTGATGCATGCCAGCACGTTGCCGTTTCAGGCACCTGATTTTAAAAAAATCAATAACAGTGATTTTGAACCCGCCTTTGAAGAAGGTTTAAAAGAACATTTAGCAGAAATTGATAAACTTGCCAACAATCCGGAAGCGCCCACTTTTGACAACACACTGGTGGCCATGGAAAAGAGTGGCCAACTACTTAACCGGGTCACTGGCGTGTTCAACATGCTTTCCGGTGCCAATACCGATTCGATTTTACAGAAGTTGAGTGAGGAGATTGCACCAAAACTGGCTGCCCAGCAAGATGCAGTTTTTCTGAACAAAAAGCTTTACGAAAAAGTCAAAACCCTCTTCCAAAAGAAAGATGAACTCAAACTAGACAAGGAATCAGCACGATTGCTCGAATACTATAATCTTAAGTTTATCCGCGCAGGTGCAAACCTTTCCGAAGAGAACAAAACAAAGTTAAAAAAGCTCAATGAAGAAGAAGCAGGTCTTGGAGCAAAATTTACCAACCTGTTGCTGGCAGCAGCTAAAGCCGGCGGCTTGGTCGTGAACAACAAAGATGCTTTAAAAGGTCTTTCTGATGGCGCTATAAACTCCGCTTCACAGGCTGCTACTACCGCCGGGGAAAAAGGGAAATGGTCGTTATCATTGCAAAATACCACTCAACAACCTGCGCTGCAATCATTGGAGAACAGGGATACACGTCAACAATTATTTGAAGCCTCATGGAACAGGGCTGAAAAAGGAGACAAAAACGATACCCGTGCAACCATTCTGCGGTTAGCAGAAATCCGTGCGGAGAAAGCCGGTTTACTGGGATTCAAAAATTATGCCGCATGGAACCTGCAGGATCAAATGGCAAAGACACCCGAAGCCGTTCAAAGCTTTTTACAGAAATTAATCCCCGCAGCCACAGCCAAAGCGCGTAAAGAAGCAGCCGATCTTCAGGCTGTAATCACTAAAGAAAATGGCGGATTCCAACTGCAACCCTGGGACTGGAATTATTATGCTGAAAAGGTTCGCAAAGCCAGGTACGATATAGATGAGAATCAGGTTAAACCTTATTTCGAATTATTCAAAGTATTGGAGAACGGTGTGTTTTATGCCGCCAACCAATTGTATGGTTTAACATTTAAACAAAGAAAAGACATCCCGGTTTACCAGGACGACATGCGCGTTTATACCGTTTATGATAAAGACGGCAGCGAACTCGCTTTATTTTATTGTGACTATTTCAAGCGCGACAACAAATCAGGTGGCGCCTGGATGAGCAATGTAGTTGATCAATCAAAATTGCTGGGCACAAAACCTGTGATTTACAATGTCTGCAACTTCACCAAACCGGCTCCCGGTGAACCTGCGTTAATTAGTTATGATGATGTAACCACGATGTTCCATGAATTTGGACATGGCTTGCATGGTCTCTTTGCCAGCCAAACCTACCCCAGTTTATCGGGCACCAGCGTGGCCAGGGATTTCGTGGAACTGCCTTCGCAGTTTAATGAGCATTGGGCTTTAGAGCCAAATGTATTCCATCATTACGCCGTGCATTATAAAACGGGGGCTACGATGCCACAGGTACTGGTCGATAAAATCAAGAAATCACAGGAATTTAATCAGGGATTTGCATTTACAGAGATTCTGGCAGCTGCTAACCTTGATATGGAATGGCATACCATTCCGGCTGGCACTAAGATAAAATCAGCCGACGATTTTGAAGCTACAGCTTTGAAACGCACCCATCTCGATCTTCCACAGGTTCCGCCACGCTACCGCTCCAGCTACTTCCTCCACATTTGGGGCAATGGATATGCTGCAGGCTATTATGCCTATTCATGGGCAGAAATGCTGGAAGACGATGCCTTCAACTGGTTTAAAGAAAATGGCGGGATGACGCGTGCAAATGGACAGCGTTTCCGTGATATGATCTTATCCCGTGGAAATACAGAAGACTACAACAAAATGTTTTTTGACTTCCGTGGACACAAACCAGACATCCAACCAATGCTGATCGATCGGGGTTTAATAACGAAATAAGGAGTTCGGGATTGAAGAAAATGCCGAAGGCATGACAGTATTATAGCAAATATCAAACAGAACCCCGAAGAGGTTTCGGGATTGAAGAAAATGCCGAAGGCATGACAGTATTATAGCAAATATCTTAAAATCAAACAGAACCCCGAAGGGGTGAAAGTATCAGACATATAATACTTTCACCCCTTCGGGGTTCAGGTTTTCATTCCTTTTGCTATAATACTATCATCCCTTCGGGATTCAAAATAAAAATCATTTCAATGCTATAATCATTTATCTTCGGGATTCAAATCAGTGCAGGATAAATGGGGTCATGCCAATATATTTAATTTTTTAAAACTTAGGAACATATTGGGTCCCGACGCCATAATTGCAATGTTAAAAAAAATGAATTGATCTTAACATTTTGTTGTTTTTAAGCAAATAAAATGTAATTTTATAGTCTGGAATTAAAGGGATTAATGGGTTGTCAACCCTTTTCCCAATTATCCCTCAGAATATTTACGGATCACCTGTAAAACAGTCTCAAAAATCTCCCCAAAAAAGTTGATCATATTTCCATATAACTTAGGTAATATTTAAATATGACTTTCTTAAAAGCCATATCGAGGCCATATCAAAGCCAAATTGAAGCCATATTGGACCCAACTATTATGATATGAGACCGACATGGCTTTAATATGGCTTCAAATTGAGTCTGAAATGACATTAATTTAAGTCATATGGAGATATTAGGGGAGTATTTAGGGAATATTCACCGGATTTATTGTAGAAGTTTTGACAACTTTTGCGGGATGTTTTAATCCGCCGCAGTGAAAAAAACTATCGGGGAAAACTTCAGTATAGCTGGAGCCTTAGGCAAATAAAGGTACTACAAT
>Ga0209748_1000932_pt1 | contig 14784 bp, 11 predicted proteins | sample BarGraIncu00421A_FD_185490 | JGI IMG/M metagenome (GOLD analysis project Ga0209748, IMG submission 185490) | Arctic peat soil microbial communities from Barrow, Alaska - Barrow Graham LP Incubations 004-21A (SPAdes) (version 2) | ecosystem: Environmental > Terrestrial > Soil > Wetlands > Peat... | reverse complement strand
GCAAGCACTACATCCCCGAGCAGGTGCGGCCGTTCGCCTCCCAGGCGACCGCCATCGCCCAGAAGAGCCTCGCGGCGCTGGGCAGCGGCGTGGTGGTCGTCACCGACGAGCAGTTGGAGGCGCTGGGCAGCACGCCGAAGCTCCGCCTCGTGCTGCCCAACTTCCCGCGCCTCGAACGGTTCGACGGCGCGCAGCCGCTGCCCGACCTGGCAGCCGATCCGCGCCTCAAGCTCGCCTACGTCGGCAGCCTGTCTCGCGGTCGCGGCTGTGCCCTGATGCTCGACGTCATGGAGCAGCTGGCCGCCGACGATGCCGTGCTCTACCTCGGCGGCACCTTCGCCTCCCCCGACATGGAGGAGGAGACGCGCAGCCGCCTCGCCGCCGGGCTCGACGACCGCGTGAAGCTGCTCGGCCGCGTCCCACCCGCCGAGCTGCCGCGCTACCTCGCGGCCGCCGACGTGGTCTGGATCCCCTCGGTGCCCACCGTGCAGTACAAGCACCCCACGATCCCCACCAAACTGCTCGAGGGCATGGCGATGGGTCTCGCCGCGCTCGTGACGAACCTGCCAGGGCGCGGCGAGCTCGTGCGCCTCGAGGAGTGCGGGCTCGCCGTGGAGCCCGGCGTGGAGGGCCACCTGCGTGGAGTCCGGCGCCTGCTCGCCAACCGCCAGGCGCTCCCCCGGATGGGCGTGCGCGGCCGCCGCGCCGTGGAACGCCGCTTCTGCTGGGAGGTCGTCGCGGGCGATTTGGTAGACTTCTACGGTTCGCTCTGCGCCGGGCTGGCGTAGCCGCCCCCGGCGCCGCGCGACCAGACACCCGAAACGTCTCACCGAGGGGAGTACCTCACGTGAGCATCGAACGCTTCGACAACGTGCTCGTGCTGGCGCCGCACACCGACGACGGCGAGTTCGGCTGCGGCGGCACCATGGCGCGCCTCATCGAGAACGGCGTCAAGGTCACCTACGCAGCCTTCAGCACCGCCGCCAAGAGCGTCCCGGAGGGCTTCCCGAAAGACGTCCTCAAGCACGAGGTCCGCGCCGCGACGGGCGTTCTCGGCATCCCCGAGTCCGACCTCAAGGTGTACGACTTCGAGGTGCGCACCTTCCCGACCGTGCGCCAGGACATCCTCGACGAGATGATCGTCCTCCAACAGGAGCTCGACCCAGACTGCGTGATGATGCCCGCCCTCATCGACCTCCACCAGGACCACAAGACCATCGCCGAGGAGGGCCTGCGCGCCTTCAAGCGCACCACGGTGCTGGCCTACGAGATCCCCTGGAACAACCTCAACTTCGCGCACCAGGCCTACGTGAGGCTCGAGGAGCGCCACGTCGAGAAGAAGGTGGAGGCCCTGGCCTGCTACGAGAGCCAGGGCCACCGCAACTACACCCGCGAGGACTACATCCGCAACGTCGCCCTCACGCGCGGCATCAACATCGGCTGCGAGTTCGCCGAGGTGTTCGAGGTCTACCGCTGGATCCTCTAGCGACCCGCAGCAGCGCGCGGCCCGCGTCATGAGCCTGCCGCCCCTCAAGCTCGTCCTCACGGCCGTCGGCTGCCCCGGTGCGAGCACGCTCATCCGCATGCTCAAGGCCAACGGCGAGCGCGAGATCGTCGTCCACGGCGTCGACATGCGCCCGGACGCCGTCGGCCGCTTCCTCTGCGACGGCTTCAGCCTCGTGCCCGCCGGTGCCTCGCCCGGCTACATCCCCGCGCTGGCGACGGTGGTCGAGAAGGTGCGGCCCGACCTGCTCTTCGTGCAGTCGTCCCACGAGATCGAGACCGTGGCACGTCATCGCGGCGTGTTCGAGGAGCTCGGCGCCAAGGTGCTGGCCGACGGCGTGAGCGGCATCGAGACCGCCGGTGACAAGGCGCTCATGCACAAGGCATGCGCCGCGATCCCCGTGCCCCAGCCCAGGCTGCTCCTGCCGCGCTCACTGGACGAGTTCGTCGCCGGGGCCCGCGAGCTCGGCTACCCCGAGGTGCCCGTCTGCTTCAAGCCGCCGGTCGCCAAGGGCTCGCGCGGCTTCCGCATCCTCTCCGCCGAGGTCGACCGCGTGCACGAGCTGCTGCACGAGCGCCCCATCAACCGCTACATGACCCTGCCGGAGTTCGAGGGCCTGTTCCGTGACGTCGAGCCGTTCCCCGAGCTCATGCTGGTGGAGTACGTCGACGCCCCCGAGATCACTGTGGACCTGTTCGCCGACAAGGGTGAGGTGGTGTTCCACCAGACCCGCACCCGCGAGGAGTTCCTCACCGGCCTGGCGATGGCGTTCAAGACCATCGACCGCCCCGGCCTTGTGGAGCTCACGCGCAAGGTCGTCCGCCACCTCGGCCTGGACTACTACCAGAGCGTGCAGTGGATCGGCGGCAAGCTGCTCGAGATCAACCCACGCGTGAGCACGTTCGTGTACCAGGAGGACTTCATCATCCCGTACCTCGGCATCAAGTACGCGCTGGGCGAGCTGGACGCCGAAGGCGTCGCCCTCGCCCAGTCCAGGGTACGCTTCTCGCGCCGCTCCGTGCGGTACTACGACCAGGTGTTCTGGGACGAGTGATGGTGCGACCGTGCACATCCTCTTCCTGAGCCACTACTTCGTCCCCGAGAACAACGCTCCGGCGGCGCGCGTGCACGGCATGGCGAAGGAGTGGGCGCGCCTCGGGCACCGCGTCACGGTGCTCACGGGCGCGCCCAACGTCCCGGCCGGCGTCGTGTACGAGGGCTACCGCAACCGGCTGTACCAGGAAGAGTGGATCGAGGGCATCCGCACGGTGCGCGTGTGGACCTGGCTGGCGGCCAACCGCGGCCGCGTGCGCCGCGGCCTCAACTTCCTCTCATACATGGCCGCGGCCGGCGCGGCCGGCCCGCTGCTGCGGCCGCGCGCCGACGTGGTCATCGCGACCTCGCCGCAGTTCTTCGCCGGCTGGGCCGGGGTGCCCGTCTCCCGGGCACACGGCGCCCCCTTCGTGCTCGAGATCCGCGACGTCTGGCCCGACTCGATCACCGCCGTCGGGGCGCTCAAGGAAGGCCGCGTCATCCGCGCGCTCGAGGGACTCGAGCGCGCCCTCTACGACGCGGCCGACCACATCGTCGCCGTCGGCGAAGGCTACCGGCAGAACATGATCCGCAAGGGCGTGCCGGCGGCCAAGATCGACGTGGTCACCAACGGCGTGGACGCCGACCTGTTCACGCCGCGACCGGCCGACGCCGCGCTGCGCGAGCGCCTCGGCTTCACGCCGGGCACGTTCGTCGTGACCTTCGCCGGCACCATCGGCATGGCGAGCGGCCTGGAGGTCGCCCTCGGCGCCGCGCGGCGTCTCAAGGAGCAGGGCCGCGACGACATCGCCTTCCTGCTCATCGGCGACGGCGCGGTGCGCGCCGATCTCGAGACCCAGGCGCGTGCGCAGGGCCTCGACAACGTCGCCTTCACCGGCCTCGTGCCGCGCGCCGAGCTGCCCGACTACCTCGCGAGCAGCGACGCCTGCCTCGTGCACTTCCGTAAGCAGGAGCTCTTCTCCACCATCCTGCCCAGCAAGTTCTTCGAGGACGCGGCCATGCAGAAGCCCATCCTGCTTGGCTTCGAGGGCGACGCACGTGCGCTGCTCACCGAAGCCGACTGCGGCATCGCCTTCGAGCCCGGCAACGACGCCGAGCTGGCGGCGGCCGTCGTCAGGCTGGCGAGCGACCGCGCCGAGTGCGCCCGCTTGGGCGCCAACGGCCGCCGCTACGTGCTCGAGCACTTCGAGCGGCGCAGGCTCGCGCACGAGTACCTCGAGATCCTCGAGCGCGTGCGCGCTGCCTACCGCCGGGGCCCACGATGACGCGGCGCTGCGATAGGATGTGGGCATGACCGTATCCCGGAGGCACGCATGAGCACCGACGACGCCACGACCATCGACGTGGGCTCCTGGTTCGCCACGCTACTGCGCAACTGGTGGGTCATCCTGGGACTCGTCGTCCTCGGCGCGGTCGTCGGCGGCGTGGTCACCCTCGCCTCGCCCAAGGAGTACAGCGCCACGTCCTCGGTGTACATCGGCCAGACGACCGACGCCAACGGCAACGCCATGGCCGGCCTCAACTCGAACGCCAAGGCGGCTACCCAGCTGCTCGCCAGCCAGGCACTGCTCAACGAGGCGGCAGACAAGACCGGCATGAAGATCAGCGCCGGGACGCTGCGCAAGGAGACCACGGTCGAGACGCCGTCCTCGACGGTCAAGACCTCGACGTCGGTGGTCAACATCGTCGTGATCACCGTCACCGACACGAACAAGAAACGCGCGACGGCCGCGGCCAACGCCCTCGCCGCCGTGCTTGTGGAGCGCATCAGCCCCGGCGTGACCGAGAAGATCGCCGAGCTCGAGCGGCAGCTCGCGACGGACAAGAAGGGGCTTGCCGCATCCGTGGCGCACAGCACGGCCGCGCTGGCCGGCCTGGCGGCCATCGCCCGCGGCGGCGGCTCCGCCGCCGAGAAGGCCGCCGCCTCGGCGCTCTACGCCACCATCGTCCAGGCGGCGGCCACCGTGCAGGCAGCTCTGGTGCAGGCTAATCAGAAGACTGAGCTGATGCTTCTCACGGCCAGGCAGGTCGAGCAGCCGCGCCTCCTCCACGAGGCCGCCGTCCCCGATTCGCCCAGCGGCCCAAGCCTGACGCTCAACGTGGCCGCCGGCGCCCTGGCCGGCCTCGTGATCGGCATCGTCGTCGCCTTCGTCCGCCGGAGGCTGGCCGACCGCCGCTCCGCGGCGGCCGCCTGAGCCGGCCCTCCGCCGCCGGTGGTAGACTGACCCGGATCAGGGGGCGACACTCGGAGGTTTCAGTCATGCTATCCACGCGGCGTTTGGCCATCGCCATCCTCGTCGCGTGCGGCGCGATGCTGCTCGCGCCCGCCGCGATGGCCGCCGCCCACTCGGGCCACATCGACCTCCAGGACGGGCTCACGCTCGCTCAGCAGTTCGGCTACGCCCCCGAGTTCCGGCAGCACGTCGTGACCTTCGACGCGAACAACGTGCCCACGATCCGCAGCCGGGGCGCCAGCCAGGACGACACGTCCTTCGTCCAGCGCCTCGAGGGCGGGGTCTGGGTGCGTCACGACTTGCTCGAGGCGCTTCGGGTCGCCTACCCCGACTTCACGGGCACCGTCCACGCCGGCGGCTACGCGAGCGACCGCGTCGACTTCGACGAGCAGGGCCGTGCGTACACGGTACTCACCATCAGGCTGGAAGAGGGCGACTTCCGCAACGTCCTGCTCTCGTCCACCGACGGCTGCGCAACCTGGTCCGTCCTCGAGCTGCCGTTCGGCAACGACACCCCACTCTCGGGCGAGAACGACAGGGGCAACGTGGCGTCCGAGCACGACGGCGGACGCCTCCTCGAGGGTCCGCCGCTGATCGCGGTCTGGCGCCAGCTGGCCCCATGGAAGGGCGCCTGGGCGTTGCTCAACGAGCTCTACGTCGTCCAGCCCGTCTGGGTCGGAGACGAGCTCGCGCTGCAGCAGCCGGTACCGATACGCATCGACTTCCTCGGCATGATCCAAGGCGCCGGCGGCGCATCTTTCGCGGTCACCTCCGGCGACCAGACTTACTTCGTCTACAGCACCGTCGCCCCCCGCGGCACGCTCACCACGCCCACCTACGCGGCGACCTACTACCACTCCACGAACACGGTCGGACCGAGCACCCGCGTCGCCGGGTCGCGGCCCGCCAACGACTCCCACGACACGCCCGGCATCTGCATGGACAGCACCGGCACGCTGCACGTGGTGACCGGCGCCCACGGCTGGCCGTTCCGGTACGCACGCTCGCTGGCGCCGCGGTCCACCGCCGCGTGGACACGGCCCGCAGACGTGCTCACGTCGGGCTACCGAGACAGGACGACCGACGCCGACGGCGCCGGCAAGCAGACCTACCTGTCGCTGGTCTGCGGCCCAGACGACGTGCTGCACGTCGTGAGCCGGCAGTCGCGCCGCAACGTCGACTCGCACTACCCCGGGCTGCAGTACTCCGCCCTCGTCCACCAGGCGCTGCGCCCCGGTCAGAGCTGGAGCGCGCCCGACCTCATCGTGGTGCCACCGAGGAACGGCTACTCGCAGTACTACCAGAAGCTCACCATCGACCGGCTCGGGCGCCTTTTCGTCTCGTGCAGCTACTTCTCGCAGCGCGACCCGCCGGCCACGCGCGTCTTCCGCCGCTTCCACCATCGCATGGTGCTCATCTCGGAGGACGGCGGCGGAACCTGGCGTTTCGCCACCACCGCCGACTTCCTGGCCGGCATCGCCGAGCCGGACGCGCCCGGGGCGGGCGCGTCCGCGCCCGCCCCGATCGCCGGCGGGTCGTGAGCGGCGGCCGTAGCCGCACCGTCTGGCGGCGCACCCTTGCCGGCCTCCTGCCGCGGCCGCCGGCGACTGGCCGCCGAAGGATCGCCGAGCCCACCGCTACCACCACCGCATGCTGCTCATCTCCGAGGACGGCGGGACGAGCTGGCGCTGCGCCCGTCTGGCTGACTTCGTGGACGGTGTAGTCGCGCAGGCGTCCGCGGACGCGCAGCAGTAACGGGCTGAACGGCGCGCTGCGACCTACAGGTCGTAGGCGTCCGGCCGCCGGTTCTGCAGCGACGGGATCTGCGACCGCACCTCGGCGAGCCGCGCCAGATCGAGGTCGGCGACGCAGACGCCGACCCCGTCCTCGACCTGCGCCAGCACCACGCCCCACGGGTCGACGATCATGCTGTGGCCAAAGCACTCGCGCCCCGGCAGATGCTCTGCCACCTGTCCCGGGGCGATGACGAAGCAGCCGTTCTCGACGGCGCGGGCGCGCAGCAGCACTTCCCAGTGGGCCGCGCCCGTGTACGCCGTAAAGGCGGCCGGCACGCAGAGGATCTGGGCGCCGCGCAGCGCCAGGCTGCGGTACAGCTCGGGAAAGCGCAGGTCGTAGCAGATCGTGAGGCCGAGCGTGACCGGCGCCGTGGGCGCCGGTGCTTCGGCCGGGTCCCCGGGCGCCGCCTCGCCGGGGTCGATCTCCGCGGTGACGAGCTCCGCTCCCGGCGTCACGTCGTCCGATTCGCGGTACACGGTCGTGCCGGCGGCGACGTCGAACAGGTGGATCTTGCGATAGACCGCCAGCAGACCGCCGTCCGGGCCGAACAGCGCCGACGTGTTGTACACACGGCCCGGCTCCGGCGAGGGCTCGTAGATCGAGCCCGCGAGCACGAAGATGCCGAGCCGCGCCGCCAGCTGCGCCAGGGCGGCGTTGCTCGGCCCCTCCACTGCTTCCGCGCTCGCGCGGATGCCCTCCCGGCCGCCCTTGTACGCCCACGTCTCCGGCAGAGCGACGAGGCGAGCGCCCGCGGCCGCCGCCTCCTCCACGCGCGCCGTGGCGGCGCGCACGTTGGCGGCCACGTCGCCGCGCGTGTTCATCTGCACGCAGGCGACGCGCAGGCTCATGCGGCGCCGTCCGACATGGCAACGGCCACGAGGCTCAGGATCTCCCACGCGACTGTGGCGGCGAGCGTCGCCGTGAGGTGCGAGCTGTCGAGGTCGGGGAGCACTTCCACGACGTCGGCGCCCACGATCCGCAGACCGCGGCAGGCGCGCAGCAACGCCAGCGCCTGCATCGACGAGGGGCCGCCGCACGCCGGCGTGCCGGTGCCGGGCGCGAAGGCCGGGTCGACGAAGTCGATGTCGAACGTGAGGAACGCCTTGCCGCCGGCGCGCTCCACGGCGGCCGCCACCGCGCCCGTCCCCAGCTGCGCGAGGTCTTCCCAGGGGATCACCGTGAACCCCAGGTCACGCGCATCGTCCAGGTCGCCGGGGCCGTAGAGCCCGCCGCGCATGCCCATCATCGTGGAACGCGCGGCGTCGATCAGGCCCTCCTCGGTGGCGCGGCGCACGACCGTGCCGTGCGTGAACTTCTCCCCGAAGTACTCGTCCCAGGTGTCGCTGTGCGCGTCGAACTGGATGAGGGCGACGGGGCCGTGAGTGGCCGCCGCGGCCCTCAGCTCGGCCAGGAGCACGCTGTGGTCGCCGCCGAACCCGATGGGCACCGCGCCGGCCTCGTGGACCACACGCAGCGCTGCGGACATCTTGTCGTAGGAGCGGTCGGTGAAACCGGGCGCCACGGGGGCGTCGCCGTAGTCGATCGCCGAGAGACGTTCGAACAAGGCCACGCGCTGGGCCATGTTGTAGTCGGGGCGGATCGAGAGCGACCCCTCGCGGATGGCCTTGGGCCCGAAGCGCGCCCCGGCGCGGGAGCTCACGCCGGTGTCGAACGGCAGGCCCACGAACGCCACGTCCACACCGTCGAGATGCGTGGTGTGGGGCAGGCGCAGAAACGTGGAGATGCCCGCGAAGCGCGGCGTCTGCAATGGGTCTGCGGGGCCGTACCCCTTCATCTGCGCCTCCTGTGGTCGCGCGTTTCCGTGCTGCGGCTAGTCTACTGGTAAACGTTTCCCGTATGATGGCCGATACGGGGTATGCGGCGCACTCCGCGCGGGACCACGAGCGGGAGGACCATGTCCGGCGAGAAGATCCGGATCCTGGTGATCGACGATGACGTCGAGCTCACAAGAACGGTCTGCGACGCCCTGGAGTCGCAGGGGTACGAGGCCGTGGCTGCCAACAGCGGGGAGCAGGGCCTGGAGCTCGCCTACACGCAGCACCCCCATCTCGTCCTGCTCGACGTCATGATGCCCGGCATGGACGGTTACCAGGTCTGCCGCGAGCTGCAGTTCGGGTACACGAAGGACATCCCCGTCGTGTTCCTCACGGCCAAGACGGAGCTGGCCAACATGATGGAGGCCAACCGCTCCGGCGCATCCGCCTACGTCACCAAGCCGTTTCGCACCGAGCGCCTCCTGCAGACCGTCCGCGACGTGCTGCGCGACGCGTCCGTGTACTACGACGAGATCACCGGCCTGCCGACGCTGGCCAGCGTCCAAGAAGAGGTGCAGCGCCGCCTGTTCGACCACAGCCAGCTCGGCATCCTCTACGTCACTCTGGACGGCGTGCACGCCCTCGAACAGCAGCGGGGCTTCGAGGCCGTGGACGAGGTCTTTCGCGTCATCGGCCGGAGGGTCTCCGAGACGCGCGGCCGCCTCATCCGCAACGAGGACTTCGTCTCCATCTCGAGCCTCGGCAATGCATTCCTCGTCATCCTCGCCCCGGCGCGCGACCACGGCTTCGTGGACGAAGACGACCTGCGCCTCGTCAAGCGCCGCCTCCAGGAACAGCTGCTCGACCTCCTCGACGACGAGCTGGAGAGCAAGCTCCTGGCGCACGTCGACCTCTACGTGGGCTACTCGCGCCTCGGGCAGTCGCCCAAGGTGCGCTTCAAGCGCGCCCTGCTCGAAGCCATCGAGCGCGCCACCCGCGGCATCCAGCAGGAGCGCAGCGAAGTGCAGCACCGCCTGAGCGCGGAGTTGGAGCGCGTGATCAGCGAAGCGCAGATCACCTGCGTCTACCAGCCCATCGTCAGCCTGGGCGACTACACGGTGATCGGCTACGAGCTCCTCGCCCGCGGGCCCCTGCAAAGCGAGCTCCACCGCCCCGACGCCCTCTTCGAGGTCGCGCGCGCCGAGAACCGCGTCTCCGAGCTCGACCGCCTGTGCCGCATGGTGGCGGCGCGCGGCAGCGCAACCCTGCCGGCGGAGTGTCTTCGCTTCATCAACATGGAGCCCATCGACCTCTTCTCACGCTCGCGCGGCGACATTTCCGCGCAGGAGTTCATCGACGCCACGCCCGAGGAGCTGCGCGGCCAGACGGTCATGGAGATCACCGAGAACAGCGTCATCGACGACTTCCCCCACATGCGCCACGTGGTCGACCGGCTGCGCGATCAAGGCTTCCGCATCGCCATCGACGACGCCGGCGCCGGGTACTCCGGCCTGCAGACGATGGTCGAGATCGAGCCCGATTTCATCAAACTCGACATGAGCCTGACGCGTCATCTGGAACGATCGCTGGTGAAGCAGAAGCTGATCGGCACGCTGCGCGACTTCTGCCGGCAGGCCGACATCGCTCTGGTGGCGGAAGGCATCGAGACCCAGGCGCAGCTCGATGCCCTGGTCGCGCTCGGTATCACCTACGGCCAGGGTTTCCTGTTCGCGCATCCGGGCTCGCCCTATCCGCTGCGGCAGACGATCCCGCCGGGCGGTGCGCCCGGAGAGCCCGCCGTGGAGTGAGTCGGACAGTGCCCACAAACCCGGCGTGACAGCGGCACTTGCGCCCACGCTTGCCTCTCGTGGTAGAATCCCGCCCACAATGACGACCACCGACGCCAACAGCCGCAGCACCTCGCGCCCCCGGCGTCGCTGGCTCTGGCGCGCGTAGCGCGCCCATTCTCGACATCCCGCGCGGGCCCTGCCCGCACCCCCGACCACACCACCGTGGTCTTCTCGTCCTCCTATCCAGGGAGTCACCAGACGTGCATCCGCACCGCTATCGTGTTTCGAGAGGAGGTAGATCATGAGCGAGTACAAGAAGAAGTTCGTCCTTGACGAGGAGAGGATCCCCAAGGCCTGGTACAACATCGTCGCCGACCTCCCCACGCCGCCGGCGCCGCCGCTCAACCCTGCGACCCTGCAGCCGGCCGGCCCCGACGACCTGGCGCCGATCTTCCCGCCCAGCATCATCGCCCAGGAGGTCTCGGCCGAGCGCTACATCGAGATCCCCGAGGAGGTCCACCAGATCCTGCGTATGTGGAGGCCCTCGCCGCTGATCCGCGCCACGGGCCTCGAGAAGGCGCTGGATACACCGGCCAAGATCTTCTTCAAATACGAGGGCGTCAGCCCGGCCGGCTCGCACAAGTGCAACACCGCCGTCGCGCAGGCCTACTACAACAAGCTGGACGGCACCACGCGCCTGGCCACCGAGACCGGCGCCGGCCAGTGGGGCAGCGCGCTCAGCATGGCCTGCCAGATGTTCGGCCTCGAGTGCATGGTCTACATGGTCAAGGTGAGCTACCACCAGAAACCGTACCGGCGCAGCATGATGCAGCTCTGGGGCGCCGACGTGATACCCAGCCCCAGCGACCAGACCAACGCCGGGCGCGCCGTGCTGGCGGAGGACCCGGAGTCGCTCGGCAGCCTCGGCATCGCCATCAGCGAGGCCGTGGAGGACGCCGTCACACACCCCGGCTCCAAGTACGCGCTGGGCAGCGTGACCAACCACGTGCTGCTCCACCAGACCATCATCGGCGAGGAGGCGATCCTGCAGTGCCAGGACGCCGACGCCTACCCCGACGTGGTCGTCGGCTGCGTCGGCGGCGGCTCCAGCTTCGGCGGCATCGCCTTCCCCTTCCTGCGCGAGAACCTCGCCGGCAAGACGAACACGCGGTTCGTGGCCGTGGAGCCCACCGCCTGCCCCACGCTCACCAAAGGCAAGTTCGTGTACGACTTCGGCGACGAGGCGCAGAGCACGCCGCTGTTCAAGATGTACACGCTGGGCCACGACTTCATGCCGGCCGGCATCCACGCCGGCGGCCTGCGCTACCACGCCATGGCGCCGCTCATCAGCCACGTGTACGGCCTGGGGTTGATGGACGCGGTCGCCGTGCCGCAGACCAAGGTCTTCGCGGCGGCACAGCTCTTCGTCCAGACGGAGGGCATCGTGCCGGCCCCGGAAAGCGCCCACGCGATCCTCACCGCCATCGACGAGGCCCTTGCAGCCAAGGAGGCCGGTGAGAGCAGGAACATCCTGTTCAACCTCACCGGCCACGGCTTCCTCGACCTCGGAGCCTACGACGCCTACCTCAGCGGCAAGCTCGAGGACTACGACCATCCGGAGGAGGCGATCGCCGCGTCGATCGCGAAGCTGCCGAAGGTGGACTGAGCCGCTCACGACACGGCGTCGTCACCCTCACAGGTGACGATCGACGAGACGACGAAGGGCGGCGGGGCGAAAGCCCCGCCGCCCTTCGCGCGTCAGTCGTCGCGCGCGGCCCCATGTCGTCGCCGCGCGAACCAGCGCGAGTCAGCCCAACGACTGGGCCGCGCGGCGCAGCGTCTCGGCGAGGCTGTCCTGGCTCACGACGAGCTGCGCCACAGCTATCAGCGAGGCAGGAGCGTCGCCGACGGCGATGCGGAGCGCGGCCGCCAGGAGCAGGCTCTCATCGGCCGCGGCGTCCCCGCAGGCCACGATCCTCTCGCCGGGCACGCCGAGGTGCGCGACGACCAGCCTGAGCGCGTCGCCCTTGTCCGCGCCAGCGTGAAGGACGTCGACGATCCCGTCGCCGGCATGCTCCATGCGGAGGCCAGAACCCCAGGTGGTGGCGAGTCCCGGGAACGACTCCGCCACGAGAGCCGGGTCACCGGTCAGCACGATACGGGTGATGCCGGCGGCGGAGAGATCGAGTGCCGCGATCAGAGCCGCAGCGTCGAGCTCGCGACGATCATCACCCTCGTACAACGTCACCGACAAGCCGAGGCCGACGGCCTCGCGGACGATGCCGGTCGCGGCGGCCACGGGGATCGTCAGGTGACTCAGCCACTCGCCCGTGGTCGCGTCGACCACCAGCGCGCCGTGGTAGCACACGTAAGCGAGAGGGTCAGCGCGGAGGGTCGTGGCGGCCTTCATCGCGCCGTGGAGAGGGCGGCCGGTGCAGACGACGAGCCGTGCGCCGCGCGCGTCCAGGTCCCCGAGCACCTCGACGATCCCGGGCGCCGGCGACCCGTCCGCGGTCAGCAGGGTGCCGTCAAGGTCGCAGGCCAGGAACGCCTTGATCTGCGACCGATCGGTCACTGCGCCAAGCCGGGCTTGCCCGCGCCCGCGGCCGGAACGCTGCCGTCAAGGATGGCAGACAGCGGCCGGCCCGCCAGTGACTCGATGCGGGCGGCGATGACGCGCGCGGCCTCGAGCCGCGCGCGCGCCGCGTCCAGCGCCTCGGGATCGCCCGCGAACAGGGCTTCGGCGCGCTCGCGTTTGCCATCGAGGTCGACCGTCCCGCTGCCCACCGTCAGCTTGTCGGCGAGATACAGCACCTCGCGCTCGCCGGGCAGGTCGGGAGGCGGCCCCGGCAGCTGCATGTGGAAGCGCGCCGCGGCGGCGACGCGCGGGTAGCCCTCGGCGTCGAGCACGTCGGCGCCCGCCTCGGCGTGCGCGGGAGCCGCGCGGGCGACGTCGTGGAGGAGGGCCGCCGCCTCGAGCAGCTTCAGATCGAGACACACGCCGGAGGTCCGTAGCGCCGCCCCGAGACGGTGCGCGACGTCCGCGACCGCCGCCGAGTGGGCGACCACGGGCGCTGGCGTCCCGAGACGCGCAAGGAGCTCGCGGCACGCGGCCGGCTCGGGGATGCGCTCGCGGGCGGCCAGCCCCGCGAGACGCGCGTAGGCGCTGGCATCGTCCATGTCGAGCAACACGTTGGGATCGTCGACCTGCACGTCGCAGGCCCCGGCCTCCCCGCGCGTGAGCAGTTCCTTGAGGCCGCCCTTCGGCTCCTCAGCGAGGATCGCGGCCCGCAGCGCCGCGGCCACCAGCGGAGGATGCCCACGCTCGGCGTCGTGGACGGGATAGGCGACGCCCGCCTCCGGCTCTTCCACGCTGCGGGCCAGGAGGCCCAGCGTCTCGCTGCGGACAAGCGCGCAGTCCACGGGATGGACGAAGAAGGCGCGCACATCCCGGGGCAGAGCGCGCACCCCGCAACGGATCGACGAGTACATGCCGTCTTCGTAATCGTGGTTGACCACGTAGCGCACGCCGTGCGCGTCGAGGAGTGGCGCGACGCGCTCGGCGCCGAACCCGAGCACGACGACGGCCTCGAGCCCCACGTCGCGGTAGGCGCCTGCGACCCTGAGCACCGCGGGAACGCCGTCCAGCGGGAGCAGAGGCTTGAGCTCCCGCATGCGTGACGACAGCCCCGCCGCCAGGATGACCGCGGGAAGAGCGGCGGCGTTCACCCCACCATCGCCGCCCGTACGCGAATGAGCTCGGCGGTGATGCTGACGGCCAGCTCCGCCGGGGTCTCCGCCGCGATGGCGATGCCGATCGGCGAGAAGACCCGCTCCAGGTCGGCGGAGGAGAAACCGTCCGCCGTCAGAGCCCTGAAGATCTTCTCGCGCTTGGAGGCGCTGCCCATGAGGCCGATGTAGCCCGCCTCCGTGCGCAGCGCCTGCTCCAGCACCGAGAAGTCGTGGGCGTGCCCGCGCGTGACGATGACGACGAAGCTGCGCGGCGTGATGGTCAGTCCCGCGAAGGCGTCGTCGAAGGTCTCGAGTCGGACCACGCGGGAGGCGGCCGGGAAGCGCTCCGCGGCGGCAAACTCGGGGCGATCGTCGAGGACCACGACGTCGAACCCGACGGCCGCGGCCACCGGCGCCAGCGCCCGGGCGACGTGCCCGGCGCCGCAGATCACGGCCATCGTCGGCGGCAGCAGCGCCTCGACGGACACCGACCTGCCGTCCGGCAGCTCGGCCGATCCGTGGACGGCGATCTTGCCGGCCAGCGCGTGCAGCTCCGCCGGCGCGCACGGAAGCTCACCGAGGGGCTCGGCGCCGTCCTGGAGCAGGCAGTAGCTCACATCGGTGGGCCCGGGTTCCGCGGCGAAGAACGTGTAAAGCCACGCCGCGTGCCCATCCGCTCGCGCCCTCGAGAGTGCCCCGAGCAGAGTGCGCAGGCCGACATCGCCGGCAGGAACGAAGGCGACGAGCACGGTCGCGTGCCCTCCGCAGATCATGGTCGGCCCCGAGACCGACTGCCCCGTGAGCTCCACGGCGCTCACGTGCGACCGGCCGGCGGCGATGGCCTCCGCCGCCTGCCGCATCATCGTCGCTTCGAGCAGCCCGCCGCCGATGGTCCCGCC
>Ga0209748_1000931_pt1 | contig 14792 bp, 11 predicted proteins | sample BarGraIncu00421A_FD_185490 | JGI IMG/M metagenome (GOLD analysis project Ga0209748, IMG submission 185490) | Arctic peat soil microbial communities from Barrow, Alaska - Barrow Graham LP Incubations 004-21A (SPAdes) (version 2) | ecosystem: Environmental > Terrestrial > Soil > Wetlands > Peat... | reverse complement strand
GCACACTCTCGGGCAAGGTCATCGTCATCACGGGCTCGACCCGCGGCATCGGGCGATGCATGGCCGAGGCGTGCGCCGCCGAGGGCGCGACCGTCGTTGTCTCTTCCCGCACCGCTTCGGCCGTCGATGAGACGGTCGCGGCGCTTCGTGCCACGGGGGCCGTCGCATCGGGGATCGCCTGTGACGTCTCCTCCGAAGCCGACCTCGAAGGGCTGCTCGCACACGCTGTCGCTACCCACGGCGGCGTGGACGTCTGGGCCAACAACGCCGGCGTCTCGCTCGGCATGCGCCACCACACGGAGACCACTCCCGACGAGATCCGCAGCATCGTCGACATCAACCTCGTCGGCACGATGCTCGCGTCCCGCCTGGTCGTGCCCTATCTCGTGAAGCGCGGGGGCGGCCTGCTGATCAACGTCTCGGGTCGCGGCGGGCGCGGTGACACCGCCGCCTACACCTCCGCTTACGCCGCGACCAAGGCCGGGGTCATGGTCTTCACGAAGAGCCTGGCTGCCGAGCACAAGGCGGACCCGATCTCGATCCTCGTGTTCATGCCGGGCATGGTCGACACCGACTTCTACGGGACGGATATGCAGGTCAGCCCCGACCTCGCCGACCTCGTCGGCAACATCCGTATCGTGCTCGACGCCATCGGGACACCGCTCGCCGAAGTCGGGCCGAAGCTGGCCGAGGTCGCCGCGATGAGGCCCGGGAGCGAGACAGGGACGGTTCACCGCGTGAGGAGTGGTATGCGCGGCATGCTGGGCGGATTCAAGCTGATGGGTGCCCGCATCTCGGGCCGCATGAAGCCTATGTAGGAGGACCGCGTGGGGGACGACGGGGATCGCTCGGACCTGTGGGACGAAGCCTGGTCGCGGCCTGAGCCGCCGGTCGAGGAGCCCGTGCGCGCGCGCCCGCAGTGGGAGCCGGCAGCGGGGGACCCGCCGCGCGCCGACCGCGCGCGCCCGAATGCGCCGCGGCACTCGCGCAAGGTCGCTCAGATCGGCGGCCGCGACGCACACCTCACCTTCGACCCACCCGAGGAGTACCGTCCCGAGAATGTCGAACGCCACCAGGACAGGTCGGCGCGCGGCGCCGCGGCGCGGGATGCTGCGCGTGTCCATCGCCAGCGCGGTCCCGGCGCATCGCCCACCCGCCCCGGCCCGAGGACCTCACTCCCCGGTGGTGCCAGGATGCCGCGCGGCACAGTCATCGGCTACCGGCACGGCATGCGCTCGGCTCGCGCCGTGCTCGCCATCGTCGGCATCGTCATCCTCGCGCTGCTGGTGGCGGTCGCGTGGTGGCTGCTCACCCGCCCGACGGCGCTGGCGTTGACCTCGTCGCCCCCGGACGCGACCATCTCCGTCGCCGGACACGGCCCGCAGGCGGGGAAGCTCGCTCTCGAGGACCTGGAACCGGGAGTGTTCTCGGTGACCGTCGCGCGCATGGGGTTCGAGACGGCCACCGTGGACGTGGAGCTGACGCGCGGCAGCCGCGTGAAGCGAACGATCGCTCTGCGGCCGCTTCCCTTCACGATCAAGTTCGCGACACGCCCCGCCGGCGCCACGGTGAAGATCGCGTACGCGAGCGGCGCGGTGCTCACCGGCAAGACGCCGTGCTCGATCGTCGCCTCCGCGGGCGCGGCCAGCGTGACCATCTCCCTGAGCGGATCCAACGACTTCCAACAGGACCTGTTCGTCGACTCCGCGCGCTCGATCGACGTGCTGCTCGACCCGAAGGGGCAACTCGTCCACGCGCTCGGGTCGCTCACGGCAAAGGGTGCGCCCAAGGGCGTATCGGTCACGCCCGACGGCCACGAGGCGTGGGCGACGATCCTCAACGGCCCTCCCGCCATCGAGATCTACGACCTCAAGGCGATGCGCAAGACGGGCGGGATCAACATCGGGAAGTACGGCGCTGTCGAGGTCATCTTCAACCGCGCCGGGACGCTTGCCTACGCGAGCCAGATGGAGACCGCCAAGGTCTTCGAGATCGACACCGTCACCCGGAAGGTGCTCCGCTCGTTCAAGACCGAGTCAGCATGGACCAAGGTCATCGCGCTCTCCCCTGACGAGAAGACGCTGTACGCGGCGAACTGGTCGGGCAACGACGTGAGCATCATCGACCTCAAGTCCGGGAGCCTGAAGGAGCGCATCCCTACCGCCAAGACCCCGCGCGGCCTGTGGCCCACGGCCGACGGTCGCTACCTGTATGTCGCCGGCTTCGATGACGGCGACCTGCAGCGCATCGACCTGAAGTCGAGCGACATCAAGACGCTCTTCGTCAGTCACGGCGCGATGCGTCACCTTGTGGCCGACGAGAAGACCGGCAAGCTCTACGCCTCGGACATGGCCAAGGACGTCGTGTGGGTCTGCGACATGAAGACCCTGAAGGTGACGAAGTTCTGCGCCACAGACGAGAAGCCCAACACCATCGAGCTCTCGCCCGACGGCAAGATCCTGTTCATCTCCAACCGCGGCGAGAACAACCCGAAGTCCTACTACATCCCCGGCTACGAGTGGGGCACGATCCTGCTGATGTCGACCGCCACCGGCAAGCCGCTCGATGCGATCGTCGGCGGCAACCAGTGCACCGCCCTCGACGTCTCGGCCGATGGCCACGCCCTGGTCTTCTCCGACTTCCTCGACGACCGCCTGCGCGTCTACGACGTCCCCGGCTACGACGTGCTCGCGCAGGGAAACGGCGGACGATTCGACGCCCACTTCGCCGCGCTGAAGAAGTCGAAGCCCTAGCCGAAGGCGGGCGGAGGAGGGCATTCGCGAGCGATTGCGACCGCCGGCAGAGACCGCTCTCCGGCTCTGCCGAAGCGGGAGCCTCGCTCGCGAATGCCCTCCTCCGCCCGCCTTACTCGGATACCGTATGCCGCCCGAACTGCTCGCGCAAAGCCGACAGCACGCGCCCGGTCCAGTCGGGATCGTCCTCCGACTCGATGCGGAATCGCAGCGCCTCCTCGATCACCCGGGCACGGACGCCCAGCTCGCGCGCGGCCTCGACCGTCCACTGCCCCTCGCCTGTGTGGCTGACCGCGCCGCTCACGCCGCCGAGGTCCTCGCCGTGCAGACGGAACGCGCCCTCGAGCCAGCCCACCAGGCGCGACTCGATGACACTGCCTCGGTTGTAGACCGCAGCGGCCTCGGTGAGGTCCAAGTCGTAGCTGCTCTTGCGCAGGACGGTGAAGCCCTCGGCGATGGCCTGCATCATGCCGTACTCGATACCGTTGTGGACCATCTTCACGAAGTGCCCGGCTCCCACACCGTCGAAGTGGCGGAAGGCCTCGGGAAGCGACAGGTCGGCCCACAGCGGCCGCAGTCGCTCGAAGTCGTCCCGCGCCCCGCCCACGAGCAGGCACGCGCCCGAACGTGCGCCGGCCGGCCCGCCCGAGACGCCCACGTCCACGAAGGCGATCCCCAACTTGGCGAGGCGCTCAGACCGCGGTCCGTCGTCGCTCCACCGCGAGTTCCCGCCTTCGACGACGGTGTCCCCGGGCTGCAGTAGGCCGGCCAGCCCGCCCTCGCCGAACAGCATCTCGTCCACGGCCGGGCCCGCGGGGACCATGAGCCACACCACGCGCGGCGCCGAAAGCCCCGCCACGAGCTCCGCCAGCGAATAGGCGGGCGTGACCCCCTCGGACGCCAACTGCGTTGCGACGCTCGCGGTGCGGTTGAAGCCCACGGTGCGCCATCCGTGATCGACGAGGTTGCGGGCCAGGCCCGCGCCCATCTTCCCGAGGCCTACCACGCCGATCTCCCGCTTCAGCGTGTCGCGAAGCGGTTCGGCGGAGCCGACCGCCGCCGACGCCGTGATGGGCTCATCGGTGTCGGGCGCGTAGCGATCGAGCGGCACGGCCCCGTCGGCCCACGCGGCCACGATCGGGTCGATGAACTCCCACATGGCCCTGACCTCGCGCGTCGAGACGAACAGCGTCTGGTCGCCGGCGATCGCATCCCAGAGCAGCTTCGAGTACTCCTCGACGTACTGCGCCTTCTCCTCCTTCTCGTACAGGAAGAAGGTGAAGTCGCGCTGCTCCAGCTCGGAACCGAACCCCGGGCGCTTCGTCCAGAAGCCGATGGTGATCGAATCGTTGGGTTCGATGCTGAAGGTCACCCGGTTCTCGACGTCGTCCGCGGGCCCGCACATGCACGCCTCCGGACGCCGGAAGGTCACGACGATCTGCTTGCACACGCATCCGAGCCGCTTGCCGCCGCGCATGATGACGGGCACGCCGCGCCACCGGTCGGAGTCGAGCTGCGTGACGACCTTGAAGAACGTCTCGGTGTTCGAGCCCGGCGCCACGCCGGCGATCTCATGGTAGCCGTCGTACTGCGCGCGGAAGGTCGAGTGCGCGATCTGCTCGCGCGTCAGCGGCCGCAAGACACGGAGCGCCTCCACGCGAGCCGCGCGGATCGCGTCCGCGTCCATGCTCGCGGGCTGCGCCATCGTGATGAGCGCGAGCATCTGCAGCAGGTGGTTCTGGCCGACGTCGCGCAGCGCCCCGACCCCGTCGTAGAATGCTCCGCGCGACTCGGCCCCGAGCGTCTCGAACAGGTCGATCTCGATGCGGTCGATCGCGCGGTTGTTCCACGACGGCTCGAACAGGCTGTTCGAGAAGCGGAACGACATCATGCCCTGGAGCATCTCTTTCGCGAGGTAATGGTCGATGCGGTAGATCTGTTGCTCCTCGAACAGCGAACCGAGCAGTTCATCGAGTTCGCGGGCGGTGCGGCAGTCGTTGCCGAACGGCTTCTCGACGATGACGCGGGTCCAGCCTCTGCCCGCCCCGGTGCCGCTGCACGCCGAGGTCAGCCCGCTTGCCGCGAGATGCTCGAGGATGGTGCGGTAGTTACCCGGCGGAACGGCCAGATAGAAGAGCTTGTTCGCGCACACGTCCCACTCGTCGTCGATCGCGTTGAGGGCGTCCGCGAGGCGGCCGTAGGCCTCGACATCGTCGAAGTGACCCTGCAGGTAGCCGAAGTCGCCCGCGAACGCCGCGAGGTCCCCCTCGTCGAGAGTGGCGGCATGGTGGCGGCGCACGGTGTCGGCCACGTCCGCCGCGAAGACCGCCGCAAGGTCGCGGCGCGCGAAGCCGATCGTGCGGAAACGGTCCGGCAAGCGGCCCTTCTCGCGGAGATGGTAGAGCGCCGGCGCGATCTTGCGCTCCATCAGGTCGCCGGTGGCTCCGAAGACGACGAGCACCGTGGGGGTATCGGGCGTGAGTCCGGGCATCGGGATCTGCTCTCTTCGCTACAGGCCGCTCTCCAAGAGGTATGTACCCGCGCAGCGTACCTGCGGCGGTGGCCCGCGCAGGGGGTATCCTTGTCACATGCGGATCATCGACGTCCATACGCACATCTGGACCGATCGCCTCGCGCCCGCGGCCGTGTCGGCCGTCGGCGCGCAGGGCCATATCGGCGCGCACTACGACGGGACGGTGGCCGGCCTTCTCGAAGCGATGGACCGCACCGGCATCGACACCAGCGTCACCCTCCCGGTGGCGACCAAGGCCAGCCAGGTCCGGACCATCAACGACTGGGCGGCGACTTTGGTGGGCCACCCGCGCATCGTGCCCTTCGGCGCGATGCATCCGGACTTCGCGGAGCCTGCGAAGGAGATCGCACGGATGCGCAAGCACGGGCTGACGGGCTTCAAGATGCACCCCGAGTACCAGCAGTTCGAGCCGCAGGAGCCGCGCGTCGAGGCGATCTACGAGGCCGCGATCCACAACGACATGACCGTGTACTTCCACTCGGGCGGCGACGTCGCGTTCACGAGCGTGCGCGGCACGCCGAAGGCCTTCGCGGAGGTGCTCGACGTGTGGCCCGAGCTGAAAGCGGTGCTCGCGCACATGGGCGGCTTCCGGCAATGGAACGCCGTGACGGGCAGGCTCGCCGAGCGGTCCGTTTGGTTCGACACGGCCTACACCCTCGGCCACCTGCCGGATGACGAGTTCGTCTCACTGGTCCGCGCCCACGGCGTCGACCGCGTCCTGTTCGGCAGCGACGGACCCTGGACGGACGCAGCCGAGGAGATCGCACACCTCAAGTCGCTGCCGTTCAAGCCGGCCGAACTGCGGGCGATCCTCGGCGGCAACGCGGAGCGCTTCCTCGCGCTCTAGGCGCCGGGTGCGCCGGCAAGAACGGCGCGCCTAGGCCCTGATGACGTCACATCCCATGTAGGAGCGCAGCGCCTCGGGCACCGTGATACTCCCGTCGGCGTTCTGGTAGTTCTCCATGATCGCGGCCACACAGCGACCGACGGCAAGCCCACTACCGTTGAGGGTGTGCACGAAGCGCGAACCCTTGAACGAGGCGGGATCGCGGTACTTGATCGATGCGCGGCGCGCCTGGAAGTCCCAGCAGTTGCTGCACGACGAGATCTCCTTGTAGTTGTCGTACGACGGCATCCAGACCTCGATGTCATAGGTCTTAGCGGCGCCGAAGCCCATGTCCCCCGTGCACAGAGTGATGACACGGTACGGCAGCTCGAGCAGCTCGAGCATGTGCGACGCGTCGGTGAGCATGCCCTCCAACTCGTCCATGGAGGTCTCGGGCGTCGCGAACTTCACCAGTTCCACCTTGTCGAACTGGTGCACCCGGATCATCCCCCGGGTGTCGCGTCCCGCGGAGCCCGCCTCCTCGCGGAAGCACGGGGTGTAGGCCGTGTAGTGAAGCGGCAGGTCGGAGGCCTCGAGCACCTCGTCGCGGTGGATGTTGGTGAGCACCACCTCGGCGGTCGGGATGAGGTAGAGGCCTTCCGTCTGGGTCTTGAACAGGTCGTCCTCGAACTTCGGCAACTGGCCCGTGCCTGTGAGCGTGGCCGTGTTCGCGAGGATCGGAGGCCACCATTCCTTGTAGCCGCGCGCGGTGTGTGAATCGAGGAAGAGGTTGATGACCGAACGCTCCAGACGGGCGCCGAGCCCGCCCATCAACACGAACCGCGACTTCGCGAGCTTCACCGCCCGCTCGAAGTCGAGGATGCCTAGCGCAGGGCCGAGGTCCCAGTGCGCCTGCGCGTCGAAGTCGAAGACGCGTGGCTTACCCCAGCGGCGAACCTCGACGTTGTCGGTCTCGTCGACGCCGACGGGGACCGAGGGGTGCGGCAGGTTCGGTGCGGTCATGAGCAGGTCGCGCACGTCGGCCTCGAGCTGCTCGAGAAGTGCCGCATCGGCGGCGATCTCGTCGTTGACGACCCGTGCCTCCTCCTTCAAGGTGGCGGCCTCGTCGGCTTTGCCGGCCTTCATCAGCTCGCCCACGGCCTTGGACAGCTCGTTGCGCCGCGCCTGACGCACCTCGGTCTTGGCGATGAGGCGGCGGCGCTCCTCGTCGAGCTCGATGAACGCGTCGGCGGACCACGATGCGCCGCGGGCGCTCATGGCCTCACGGACGACCTCGGGGTTCTCGCGAACGAAGCGTGCGTCGAGCATTGGAAAGCCCCCTCGAGAAGGATGCGGCGCGTGCCTGGCGGGAGTATAGCGCGGAGCGGACGGCCCTACTCGACGGCCTCGATCCCGGATCCGCACGCCGAGCACTTCACCGCGGCGTTCGGCACGTCCGTCAGGCAGAACGGGCACGGGTGCGTCGTCGGGGTCGGCTCCGGCGGCTTGCGGCGCAATCTGTTGATCGCGCGGACCATCATGAACACCGAGAACGCGATCAGCACGAAGGTGACGATCGCGTTGATGAACTGCCCGTAATTGAGCGTCGCGGCACCGGCCAGCTTGGCGGCGGCGAGCGTCTCGTAGGGGCCGGGCGTCTTGCCGTCGCTGAGCACGGCGAACATGTTCACGAAGTCGACGCGGCCGGTGAGCAACGACACGAGCGGCATGATCATGTCGTCCACCAGCGACTTCACGATGGCGCCGAACGCAGCGCCGATGACGACGCCGACCGCCAGATCGATCGCGTCGCCCTTGATGGCGAACTCTTTGAACTCCTTGAACATGGCGCCCCTCCCTCGTCTCGATGCTCTCTATCGCATGTTCCCACAACGCGTAGCCGGGTACGCCCGGCGCGACCGGGGAAGCTCCCGCGCTACACTGCCCCCATGTACACAGAAGCCGAACACCCCATACGCGCGCTGGCTGCAGCCGGCCTCGACGCCGCCTCGCTGGCGGCGCGGCCGGGGCTCGCCATCGTCGAGGTCGCGGGGCGCGACAGCATCGCCGCGGCAATGGCTGCGGTGCGGGAGCGCGGCTTCACGACCTTGCTCACGACCTCCGTGGCCACCGGCACCGAGTACGGCGACGAAGGCGCTCCCGCACGAGCGTCGGCGTACCTGGCGGAGTTGCTCGGAGGCGACGTCGAGGTTCTTCCACCGCTCCGTCTCGGCTCGCCTCGCTTGTGGGCCGCGCTCAACGGCCGCTTCGCGGTCGTGACAGCTGAGCGGTTCCACATCACGTCACCGTGCCTCGCGTGCCATCTCTACATGCATCTCGCGCGCGTCCCGCTCTCCCTCGCACTGGGCGGAGTCCCCATCGTGGCGGGCGAGAGGGACACGCACGGCGGCCGGCTCAAGCTGTCCCAGACACCGTCGGGCATCGAAGCATGCGTGAGGATCCTCGCGCGCGCCGGCGTCGAGCTGTTCGAACCGATCCGCCGCCTGCGTGACTGCGAGGAGATCGCGACGCTCGTAGGGCCGGGATGGGAGCCGGGGGCGCGACAGCTATGCTGCGTCCACTCCGGTAACTACGCCGGCCTCGACGGCGAGGTCGTCTTCGACGAGCTTGCTTACGCCCGCTACGTAAGGGGCTTCCTCGAGCCGGCCGGGACCGCGGTCGTCGAGGCGTGGCACGACACCCCTGAGCCCGATTACGAGGCGCTGGTGCGCGCCGTCCTCGAAGGGCCCGACGCGGCCTGACGCGCCGTGGCCCGGAACCTCCCGTCCGAATCAGCAGCCGCCGAGAGCTCTCACGCCGCCGTATATCGTCTCCGAGACGCCCTTCGTCATGACGGCCCGCCCGGAGCGTTAGGCGCTTCGAAGGCACCGGGTAAGACACCCCCTGCATGGGCTTCCCATCGTCCGCGGAAGTCATCTATAGCGGACGAGCGCGTAGGCGCGGAGCATCCCCCCCGGCTGTCCGCGTCTTCGTGCGTTCCGGGGTCTTTCGCCCGCGATCCCCCACCCGCACCTTCCCGTGGAGTACCGTTGTGGTCATGGCGGTCATCCTCCTCATACTCGATGGCATCGCCGACCGGCCCTGGGCCGCGCTCGGCGGCCTCACGCCGCTGCAGGCCGCGGCCACCCCGAACCTCGACCGCTTCGCTGCCGCGGGACAGACGGGCCTGCTTCACCCGCTCGGACGCGGCATGGCACCCGGCAGCGAGCTCTCCCACTTCGTCCTCTTCGGCTATCCGCGCGAGCTCTACCCGGGACGAGCCGTGTTCGAGGCGGCCGGCGAAGGGCTCCCGCTCACGGGCGACGAGGTCGTGTTCCGCGGGCTGTTCGCGACCGTGGAGCGGACCGACGAAGGCGCCCTGCGGGTCCTAACACGCCGCACGGAGATCGATGACGACGCGTGTCGCGAGCTGACCGACGCGATCACGCCGTTCACGCTGGACGGCATCACGATCGAGTTCGTCTACAACTCGATGCATCAGGGCATCGTGTACGTCCGCGGCTCTGCCGGGGTCCGGGCCTCTGAGGACGTCACCGACTCAGACCCCTACGTACCCGGCGACCACGCCATCCGGCCGCAAGCGCTCGACGACGCTCGCGATCCGATCGGCGCGCGGCACACCGCCGCCGCGCTCGAGGCGTGGCTCGCGCATGTGTATCGCACCCTCGACGCCCACCCGGTGAACGAGGCGCGACGCGCGCGCGGCGAGGAGCCCGCCAACTTCCTGCTCGTGAAGTGGTCGGCTCGCTATGCGCCCATGCGCCGGTTCGAGGACCAGAACGGCCTCACGGGCGCGAGCGTCTCCAGTGGCGTGACCTTCAAGGGCATCTCCGACGTGCTCGGGATGCGCTGGTACGGGTGCGACTACCTCCCCGGCCACGCCGACGACCTGCGCGCGCGCATCGCGCTCGCTGCACGGGCGGTGAGCGACGGGTGCGGGTTTGTCCACGTGCACACGAAGGCGCCCGACGTCGCCGGCCACACCAAGGACCCGCTCCACAAACGTGAGGTTATCGAAGCGCTGGACGCCGCTATCCCCGCTCTATGGGACGAGGGGCTGATCACCGATGAGAACCTCGTCATCGTCACGGGCGATCACGGCACGCCGTCCGGGACCGTGCTCGTGCACTCCGGCGACGCGGTGCCGATCGCGTTGGTGGGCACCGCGACCTACGCCGACGACGTGACCGCCTTCGACGAGCGCTCGTGCGCCGCCGGCTCGCTGGGCCACCTCGAGGGACGCGACGTCATGCCAGAGGCCCTCAACCGCATCGCGCGGATCAAGTACATGAGCGCGAAGCTCACACCCGGTGGAGGCATCTTCTGGCCCCCGCGCACGGAGCCGCTGCGCGTGGAGTGAGCCTCCCGTTAGCAAACTAGTTCGACAAACGTCGAACTAGTTTGCTACACTCCGCTCGTCAACAACCGACACCCGGAGTGAGCCATGTCCGACACCGCGCCCACACTCGAGAAGCCCCCCGTGCCCGTGTCCGAGGCGCCCTGTTGAGGCCCCCGTACCTTGCCGGGTAGCAAGGTCACACGCCCCCGCCTCGACCAACCGTTCGTCATCGGGTCGATCGACACGCTCACCGGCCCGGTCCCGCTCGTTCCCACCGAGCTGACCTGGCGTGACCGCCGCGGCGGCTACAGGCGGCGCTGGGGCATCGGGCGCTACACCCACACCGTCGACCCCGGTCTCTACGCCGTCGGTGCGCCGAACGACCTCTCGCCCGTGCTCGTCACGGCCAACTACAAGCTGACCTTCGATGCCGTGCGCCGGACGCTCGTCGGGCGCGACATCTGGATCCTGGTGCTCGACACGCGCGGCATCAACGTCTGGTGCGCCGCCGGCAAGGGCACCTTCGGGACCGAGGAACTGGTGTCTCGGGTGAGCAGCGCCGGACTCGCGCAGATCGTCTCTCACGGAGTACTCATCCTCCCGCAGCTCGGCGCGACGGGCGTCGCCGCGCCCGAGGTCCGTCGCCGCACCGGCTTCCGCGTCGTATGGGGCCCGGTGCGCGCCACGGACCTGCCGGCGTTCCTCGACTCGAACATGCGCGCCACGCCGGAGATGCGCGCGGTCACCTTCCCGCTGCGCGACCGGCTGGTGCTGATCCCGGTCGAGGCCGCGAACGTGCTCAAGCTCACGCTCGCCGTCGCTGCCGGAGCGGTCGTCGCGGGCGGCATGGGCCCGGGCTGGTACTCGATCGCCCGGGCGCTTGAGCGTGCCCCGCTCGGGATCGCCGGCGCGTTGGCGGCCATCGTCGCGGGTACGGTCGTGACCCCGGCGTTGCTGCCGTGGATCCCGTGCCGGATGTTCGCCGTGAAGGGCGCGACGATGGGGCTCATCGCAGCTCTGCTCATCGACGTGGCGTTCCTGGGCGCCGGGGCGCCGCTGTCGCTGGCCGCGGCCGGCGTCTTCGCAGTGGTCGGCTCGTCGTTCGCGGCGATGAACTTCACCGGCACCTCGACCTTCACCTCGCTCCACGGCGTGGAGAAGGAGATGCGGCTGGTGATGCCGTGGCAGGCGCTCGGAGCGGTGCTGGCCGCCGGACTCTGGATCGCGGGGGGGTGGTATTAGATGGCCGGGCTCCGCTACCTCGAGGACGTCATCACGCTGCAGTTCGATGTCGCCAAGTGCACCGGCTGCCAGCTGTGCACCCAAGTGTGCCCGCACGGCGTGTTCGCGATGGACGGCAGCCGCGCCAAGGTCGTCGACCGGGGCGCGTGCATGGAGTGCGGCGCCTGCGCCCTGAACTGCGCCTTCGGCGCGATCGAGGTGCAGTCGGGGGTCGGCTGCGCCGCCGCGATCATCGCGTCGTACTTCCGGCGCGGCGGTGAGGTGTCGTGCGGCCCGGACGACACTGCGGACGCGGGATCGTGCGGAGGCTTGTCGGGCGGCTGCTGCTAGCGCGCGAGCCCGCGTGCGCGGCCGAGAGCGCGGCGGATGCCGTCGAACGAGGGCTCATCGGCCTCGACGACGCTGCTGCGCCGGCCGATCTCGTCACAATGATGCGAGTCGGAGCTACGGATGCGGGCGACGCGCGCTTCGAGCCCTTCCAGGCGAGACGAGTTCTCGAGATCGAGAAACTCGAGCGCCACGATCGGCGCGTACTGCACGAGACGGCGCAGAAGCGGCCGGTCGAGCAGCCGGTAGGCGCCGAACCAGCGATCGACGTGCGCCACGTGGCACATCCCGCCGAGTCCGTCGATGGCGCGCGCCGCGTCGACGGGGTCGTACTCCACGATGATGCGGTGCAGCGGATCGTCCGCCAGCGCGCCCTCAACGCCAAGAGCCGCCATCAGCCCGTCGAAGCGCTCCTCGGCACTCTCCGGCGGGAAGAGCGCGATCAGGTGCGCCTCGTCCTCGCCCCACGACAGGCGGACCTCCACGCCCGGGAGGACGAGTAGCGGCAGCCCGGCCGCGGCCTCATGCACGCGCCGGAAGAAGTCGAGCGAGAAGTGATCCGAGACGCCCAGGACGTCGATGCCCGCGGCAAGCGCCGCGCCCGCTACGTCGCCGCCGCTCGTGTCGAGCGGTCCGCGGTAGTCGGTCCGCTCGAGCGGCATGTGGTTGTGCAGGTCGATCGTGTACGAGGACATCGGCGGTTCCCGGGTCTCGGTGCGTTGCGCTCCCGACGATACGACCGTGGCGCCCGCCACCTCACTCGCCTCCCGGAACGCGGTACGAAAGCGCCGCGCCGTAGGCGCCCACCAACTGCGCGTCGCGGGGCACCAGGACCTCGCCCGCGTACCCTGCGCGCACGAGCGCGACCATGGCCGGGTTGCGGGCGACCCCACCCGCGAACACGAGCGGGCCCTGCGCGCCGACCCTCTTGAGAGCGCCCAAGGTCCTGCGGGAGATCGACTCGTGGAGCCCGCGCGCGATGCGGCCCCGGTCTTCGCCGCGGTGGACCAGCCCGGTGACCTCGCTCTCGGCGAAGACCGTGCACATGGACGAGATCTGTACGCCCGAGTCGGCTGCCATGGAAGCACCGCCGAGTTCCTCCAGAGAGAAGCCGAGCGCCTTCGCCATGACCTCGAGGAACTTGCCGGTGCCCGCGGCGCACTTGTCGTTCATCTCGAAGTCCGCAACCTTGCCGGCCGCCGACAGCGAGATCGCCTTGGTGTCCTGACCGCCGATGTCGAGCACCGCACGGGCTTCGGGATAGAGCGCCGACGCGCCGCTCGCGTAGGCCTTGATCTCGGTCACGACGCTCGCTCCGAACGAGTCGCGTGCAACGTGGCGTCCGTAGCCCGTGGCGACGATGACATCGTGGGCGGCCCGCCCCACGAACGCAGCGGCCACGGACGCGGGGTCGAAACCCGAGTCCGCGACCGCCGCGTCCACGATCACGCCGTCGACGAGCCACACGGCGTCCACGGAACGCGATCCGATATCGAGCCCGAGGACGCGCTTGCTCACGGTGCTACTTCACCATCTCGAGGAACGCCTCGACACGGGTGGAGAGCTGGCCGACGTCCTCGACCGAGTAGTCGGTCTCGATGCGGAGGACCGGCATGTCGGCGGCCTGGACGGCCTTCGCGACTCCGGCCGACTCGATCTGGTAGGTGCCGCAGAAGCTCAGCGCGTAGTCGATCACGCCGTCGGCCTTGAGACCCTTGGCCATGCGGATGACATCGTCGATGCGGCCGGTGTTCGGCGTGAAGCAAGCGCAGTTGATGTCGAGGTACTTCGCCGCGAGGTCATCCAGCATCCCGTCGAGCGTGGTGGCGTCCTCGTCGACGAGCTTCTCGTAGTAGCGCGAGCCGGTGCACATCTCCTCGCCGACAACGACGCCGCCGGCCTTCTCCACGATCTCGTGGAGCTTCCAGTTCGGCAGGGCCATCGGCGTGCCGGTGATCAGGATGCGCGGGGCGCCCTTCGGTGCGACGCCGATCCCGTCGGCGACGCGCAGCTCGAGCTCGTCGGCCAACGCGTTCATCATCCGGGTGAAGCGCGGCACGTCGTCGTAGAAGGCGACCTGCACCGCGAGCAACGAGTCGAGGCCCGAGATCGGCGTGGGGTCGGCCGCGCGGGCGGCGTTGACGCGCTGGAGCGCGCGGCGCTTGTCGTTGACCTCCTTGATGGAGGCTGCGAGCGACTCGGCGGTGACCTTCTTGCCCGTGAGTTCCTCGAGCTTCGCGATGAGGTCGACGAGCTCACTGCGCCAGAACGCGACGTCCTTCGGGCGCTTCATCTGCGGCAGCTCCATGGTGTAGAGGTTCTGCATCTTGCCCAGCTCCTCGTACGCCTTCTTCTTGCCGTCGCAGGTCGTCTCACCGATGAGCAGGTCGGACTCCTCGAGGTACGGGCACACCTTCCCGAGCTTGAAGCCGACCATCGACTTGATGAGCGCGCAGGTGTTGCGCGGCAGGATCTGCTCGACCTCGTCGTAGGCCCACTCGGCGCCGGCGCAGATGCCGACCGACCAGGCGCCCGCCGCGCGGATGAGCTCCTCGGGGACGTAGAGGCAGTAGGTGCCGACGACCTTGCCGCCGGACTTGCGGAAGTCGTGGAGCTCCTTGATGCGCAGGCCGTGGACCTCCGACATCACGAAGTCGAGGTAGCCCATGCCCGCGGGGCGGTCCTTCTGCGTCATGAAGGTGGAGCCGTACATCCCGCCGACGGCCTCCAGCAGCGCGTCGTGCATCGGCA